>OJJF01000072.1_pt1 | contig 96501 bp, 67 predicted proteins | sample 1596121 | NCBI WGS metagenome assembly OJJF01 (sample SAMEA4350135, study PRJEB24818) | metagenome | biome: human; feature: gut; material: faeces | place: Denmark | collected 2013-09 | reverse complement strand
CATTCCAGGATATATAACCTTTAAGAATGGACTGGATAGATTTTATACACAGTTTGAACTTTATGAGTTAATCAGCTAAGACTTGTGTATAAAGGGTAGCTTCCCGAAGGAGGAGAATGAAGTTACTGCTGTTTTGTTCCTTTCTGTGAAGGAAAGAAGTAAAGCTATACAGTTATAAATCGGCGAATGGTGTTTTATAATCTTCTCCCATCGAGTCCCGATACTCCTTGCAGAAACGGTCATACAGATTTCGTGCAATCCCTTTCTTTCCCTGTGCGGAGAACACAGCGCATTTGGCGGCCAATGCTTCTTCATTCAGTGGGTCATGCAGGAACATGATGTCTGCCAGGCGGAGAATCATGTCCGGATGATTACGTTGCTTTTCGATTTCAAACAGATCCTTCAACAAGTCGATGGAGTGGCTGGAGTATGTTTCTTTGAAGTCATCCAACCAATCGAGAATGGTGTTGGGCAACAATGGTCCATACAACAGAAGTTCCAGGATCCGGTTGAGTAACTCGCTGTTTTCTTTCTCCTTGAATTGCTGGATGCGTGCAAGTACTTCGCGATAGTCGCAGAATACGTTCTCGCCCCATTTTATGTGCATGAAGTTGTTTTCCGTCACGACTTCTACATCACCGATACTCTCCAGTAATACCCGCAGTTTGCGTAAATTTACGTTACGGTTGTTGCGGGCAGCCGTCTCTTCCTTATCCGGCCATAGGATTCCCGTTGTTTTGGAGGTCAGGATACCGTTCGGATTCTTTTCCGTATATAATATCAGCAAAATAAGCAAGTGCTTCAGACGGGGAGTGAAATTGGCGGTGATATCATTTCCCTCTTTATCGCGTACATTGAAACAGCCCAGCAATGAGATGGAGGAACGGCTACGGTCGTAGTAGTGGACTATCTCTTTCGATGCGGGCTCGTTTTCTTGTTCCGGCATTGTCGGAGTAACTTTCTCCTGATTCTCTGAGATGACTTTTGGAGCCGTAACCGATTGAAGTGTTTCTTTTGAGATTGCGGACGATTGGATTGGCTGACGTTTGCTTCTTGAACGATAGAACAGCCAGGCACCGCAACCTAATATTGCTAGGACACCGATGACATACAGCAGATTCCACCATTTGCCGGAGCCCATTTCATCCACCGACTGCCGGATATCTATCTCGTTGACTAAAGGCATATTGATGGAATAGATCTTTATATCGTGCGTACGATTGTTCAGTATCTTGTCCAGCACAAGGAACAGTTTCCTGTGAGTCGGCGAATAGTAAAGGTTAAAATCGCAGTCCTGGTAGTCCAGCCTGTTATTGATCGGTTTTGAAACTTCTGTATAAACGGGGCTTTTCATGGAAATCTTCCACAATGTTCCCCCGTTGTCCGTAGATACGGCATAGAAAGAACTGTCTGCCGGTTCGAAGTACATGGAGGAAGCCATGATGGTTTCCTTGTTATCATCTTTTTTCTCCCAGATGGTGCGGGACTGTTTACTTTTTAAATTGATGGCATACAGGCCGAGGTAGTAATGGGTACTCAATTCCTGTTTACCATATTTGTTTCCTTTGCCTCCAAAGATATATAGTTCGTCGCCCACTACTGCCATAGCAGCCGAATAGCGGGGATAAAGAGGATGATCATATTTAATTTGCTCCATAATTTCACTGCCGGACTTCATGCGGAACAGGTCATTACGGTATTTATAGAAGCCATATCCGCCGAAAAAGTAGAATGAGGAGTCGGCGGGATTAAATGCTTTGGCATGGTTATAGTTGTTGGCCTCTTTGGTATTCCGTATTTCGTTGCTCCATTTTCCGTCGTCGAACGAAAAGCGGGAGATGATGTTTTCTGTCAGTGAGTAAGATACCAGTGCATTGCTCAGCGTATCATACAGCAGGTGGTTGGGATATTCTACGGCAGGATATCCTCCGCGTACGGCAGTCTCTTGTTTGAGTCTTCCGTCTTCGTCCAGCACTTTCACCGATTCGGGACTGACTACATAGAATAAGGCGCAACGGGCGTCGAATGCTATGCCTACTCTGCTGGAAGTAGTGATCTTATTGATTGTTTTCCATTCGATATGGTTGTCTATCAGCCAGAGAGGCTGGACAGCACGTGCAACGGCTCCCTCTTTTTCGTCATAACAGAGGTTGTCGTTATGTTTCCATAATTTCCATTCTCTTGTCAGTTTGCCGTCCTGTATGATGTTGATATCCCTTAAGTTGACAGGGGCTACTTCCGCCTGATAGCCTAGCATCTGGCCGAATGTAATCGTTACGCTGTTTGTTTCTTGCAGGGGGAAGGTGGACGACATCTTTTTTTTGTCGTATTCTATTTCGATCACATTGTCTTTCTGACGCAGATTCAGCGAGACATTGATCCATTTTTCCAGTTCTATGGGTTTGTCAATGATGATAATCTCATCATTGAGCATTAAAGCGGGAGCATGGTTTTGCTCGCCTGCAACAAACGAAAAGCGTATTATCTGGCCTTTGTCTGTCTTCAGATGAAGAATGGAGCCATAGTCGGCTTCATTGGCACGTATATATATCTGAAAAGAAATGGTTAAGTCGTTTTTTACGGAGAAAGGTTGGTTGTCATCCAAATATAAGGTAGACCTTTCCGGTGCCGGTACGGCATGAGACTTAAGATAAAGTCCGTAATCATATAAAGGAGACGCATCCAGTCTGCCCGCCAGGCAAAGCAGGATAAAAATCAATAATTGCAGTTGATATTTCATAGTACTTCTACTTGAATCTGTTCCTATGTGGCAAAAGTACGAAAAACAATATGATATTCATAAGAATCGGGGACTTATTTTATATAACCAAAGTGTTGGAATACTCGTATATGATAGCCGACATCCGGGGAATATGACAAGAGGTATTGTCGAAGAATCAGATGTTATTTCGATGATTCTTCGACAACCCTCTTGCGTTTAATCGCTAGAATATAGCTACTTGATTTCTAATGATGGAGGAACATCCTCTGCTCCGCTGGCCCATGCCTTGTTGGGTTTGCTGCCCATTACCAATACTAGCTTGCCACCGTTCATCAGGTCATCATGGCTGAACCATGATTTGTTCCATTCTTTGCCATTCAGTGTGGCGGACTGGATGTATTTGTTGTCATCGGAAGCGTTCTTGGCTTCGATTTCAAATACGGCTCCGTTGCTGAGTGTAATCTTGGCATCTGTGAAAAGCGGACTTCCGATGGTGTAGGCCGGCAATCCCGGAGTGACAGGGTAGAAGCCCAGGGAAGAGAAGACCACAAATGACGTCATACCTCCGCCGTCCTCATCTCCCGGAATACCCATCAGGTCATTGCGGAACCATGTTTTCAGCATTTGACGGATGCGCTTCTGTGTTTTCCACGGCTGTCCGGCATAGTTATAAAGATAAGGGACGTGCAGAGACGGTTCGTTCGCCATCGAGAATTGGCCTACATTACCCGTATGGTCGGGCAGTTTTGCGTAGAATGCATATTTGCTCCGTCCCAGCGGTTCGGTGAAAGTGCGGTCAAGGTTGGCGATGAACTGCTCGTTTCCTCCCATAAGGCTGATGAGGTCGGCTACATTGTGTGGCACGTCCCAGCGGTAAACCCAGCCGTTGTTTTCTCCATAATACTCACGGGCTCCCATGCCTCCGGGGAAACGGTAGTCGAATGGCTCAATCCATTGTCCTTCCTTATCTTTCGGATGGAAGAAAGCGGTTTCTTTATTGTAGAGATTCCGGTAGTTATACGAACATTTCAGATAGTATTCGGCTTCTTCCTTCTTGTTCAGAGCTTGGGCGATACGGGAGAGACACCACTGGTCGTAGCTGGTTCCCAGAGTGACAGCGACAGGCTGGCGCTTCTCGAAAGGATGTACGTTCGGGTCGTTTTCCGGTTCATCTACACGGAGAGCGGGGATATAACCGTTTTCACAGTAGAAATTGTCCAGCCAGCCGGCCGGTGCTCCCGACCACGGGGCGAGCGTCTTTTCTTCAATCCCTTTCCGGCAAGCCTCGTAGGCTTTTGCCGTGTCTACTTTCAACCCTTTGGCCAGTGCGTCGGCTACCGTGGCAACGGCATGATTGGAGTTCATGCGACGTGTGTCACCTGTTACTTCGGGGAAAGTAGGCATCCACATATTGCCCATTTGTTCCGCCATGCGCAGGTAGGATGCGATGATGTCTTCTTCCTTTTGTTGGTCGATCAGTGTGCGGAGAGGATGTGCGGCACGGTAAGTGTCCCAAATCCAGTCGTCGGTGTAGAAAGGAGTACCGTTGTCTTCGTGTACCTTTCCGTCGAAGGCGCTGAAGTAACGGCCGTCTTCGCTCATGCAGATGGGACGTTCGAAGGTACGGTAGAAAGAAGAGTAGAATACGGTTTTGTCATCTTCCGTTCCTCCTTCTACTTGGATACGTCCCAACGTTTCGTTCCATATTTGGCGTCCCGCTTCTGCCAGTGCTTTGATGTTATAGTCTTTTAATTCGCGATGCAGGTTCTTTTCGGCCTGTTCCTCGCTGATGAAAGAAATACCGTAGCGGAGGTTGACCGTTGTGGTTCCATCGGCAAAGCGCCATGCCGCACAGGCATTTGCGCCTTCGGCATTATCCTTGCTTGTTTCAATAGTGCCGTTTTCGAGGATGCCGGCGCTTATCGGCTTCTCCTGTGCTTCTATATATACATAGACATTGGTGTTGTCATTTAGTTGCTGGCGACCGCTGATGAAGTTCTCGTTGGCGTGAATAGAGCCATTGCGGGAGTTCACGATGAGATAAGCCGGTTTGTCTGCCTCATACGTTATCCGGTAGATAGCCGACTGATGGGAAAGCGCATATTCCGCTTTCATACGGTTGTCATCCAGTTCCACATCGAAAGAATAAGGAGTAATGTGCTCGTTGTCATAGTTATACGTTATGACCGGACGCAGCTTTTCTCCCTGATAGGGACTGAAATTGAATGCAGAACGTTCCCGGTGGTTGGTGACGATCAGTGGAAGCCCCTTCAGCAGTTCGGAGGTGTAATCGGCACGTTCCGGGTAAACACGAAGCATACTGTTGGGTAACTGGATGGTGGGGAACGTGGGAACCAGCAGATGGCTGATGTTGCCGATATACGGGTTGACGTAATCGACCGGTGTCCGATCCGCTGTTTGCAGGCTACCGTTACATGCACTCAGCGTTGAAATGATAGCCGCTGAGGCTAAAATGTGTGTAAGTTTCATCATTTGTTTATTTACTATTATTTGGTTTCCGGATTCACGAAAGCTGCTTTCAACAGCGGAAGGAAATCTTTCTTGTTATCGCATTTGAAATAACCGGTGAAGTCGTTTCGGTCTCCGGCTCCTATTTTGATCACCAGTTTATTCCATCCTTGCAGCAAGGGCAATTCTTTGTAGATGATTTCGTTGCGTCCGTCGTGGGATACAGCCGTATAAGGTTTGTCGTTGATGAGCAGCGCACGTTTCTTTGCTTTCACAAAGAGGGATAGTTTCGGCATGTTCGGTTCTATCAACAGGTCGTCCAAAGGGCGTGGACTGAATACATAAAGTTCCAGTGTCCATTCACCGTCGCTGTCCTTCACCAGTTTCTCTTTGGTGGCTACGGGGAAGTTGATCTGTTCGTCGCGCAGGAAGAAGACCTCGTCGATATTGACTTCCGGCTTTTGGAAGGCTATTCCGGCATTCTTCAGAATAGCGCTCAAAGTGTTGAATCCCTTCTCTGAGTTGGCAAATTCGGTTAATGTGTTCAGATAGAAAGTGGAAGCATTCTGCTGGCATTTTACAAATACAGGAGTGGCGGCTGTACATTCGTATTCACTGCGGATCGTTCCGGCAGTCTTGATCTCTTCCGGGCGTTTGTTCCACTTTCTCCAGTCGGTCTTACAGGCGTTCAGCAAGACGTCGCCTTCTTCTACGAAAGCTCCTTTCAGCGAGTAGCTGGAAGCGTTGGTCTTCTGAAGTTCGCAAAAGTAGAAGTCGGAATTATTGAGTCCGTACATCCATGACTTTTGTACGGGCAGGAAAGAAGAACGCTGCAGATTATCCAAGGACACCGGAAGCGGAAGAATTTCATTGTATGCGGCTACCGTTTCCGGTGTGAGTCCCCATATCCATACATCCGCTCCTTTGGCGATTTGCTTTTGTATCTCATCCTTGGTAGAAGCATCCAACTTTTGGCTACCGTCTACGATATAGAGCAACAGGGAAGGAGTGTTTGCCTTCTTGGAGAATATGACTCCTTGCGCATCCATCAGCTGCTTTAATTTACTGTTCTGACTACCGATAAAGATGACTTCCTTATACTTTTTGGAAGGAGTTGTTGCTTTGCGATGGTCGTACTGTTGTTTGTCGATTACAGCATAAGGAGACCAGGCCGGTTTGCCCGGAGCATTGGCTGCGCGTAAGGCACTGTACATCGGCCATTCCTGATAGAGCGGCAAGGTCGGGTCATACCCGGGGTTGAACGTCGTGCAATAAGGGCCTACACGTTCGGGCTGTACGCCCGGAACTCCTTCTTTGTAATCACCGAAGAAGACTCCGTCAGCCTCAACGGTGGGAGCTTTGCTTTTGTCTTTCTTGCCGAGTGGAAGCGGTTTCAAGGCATACCATGCCATATTGAAGACTGTGCTGTAAGAGGCTCCCATCTGTCTTTGGTTGACGATGAGGTTGTAACATTCGTTAGCCAATCCTTCCATACGGCCTTCCTGTGATTCGTAAGCACGTTCTCCGTTATATTTGGCAACCTGTTCCGGGGTGCCGTAATAAGCCATACTGTGTTCGCCGATTCCCCAAGGTTTTCCGATTTCAATCCAGCGTTTCATGGAGTTGATGTCTCCGTAGTGTCCTACGGTTACGGGCAATATACCGTCACCGTCATCTTCTCCGTCTGCTGAAATCCACGGGCGGGTAGGGTCGTACTGATGTACAATGTCACGCCATTCTTCCCATGCCTTCTTTTGTACCGGCATCAGTTCGGGGCGATTGTAAACGTGCAGGATAACGGGTTTGTTTTCGTTGCTGATACTCCAGCCGAAAACGGACGCGTGATTTCTGTCGCGCAGGACAAAACGTTTCAGATGTTCTTTGGATGCTTCCCAAAAGAGGTCGGAGTCCAGTTTCGGACCACCGTCGCTGGCCCAGTTGGCTGTTTCATTCAGCACGCAGATACCCATTTCATCGGCCATGTCGAGGTAGAAGCGGGGATAGACTTGCGCGTGCGGACGGACTGCGTTGGCATTCATCCCTTTAATGGCGGTGAACCAGGCCCACGCAAAACGGCGGGTCATCTGCGGGATACCCATAAAATGCCAGGAGTCACCATGTAATGCGTAAGGTTCACCGTTCAGATATTGAGTAGTACCCTGCAATGTCCATTCACGCCAGCCGAAACGTTCGTATTTGGTATCGACAGTCTGTTTCTGGTTATTGACGGAAAGTAACAGGGCATATAGGTTGGGATGCTCCGGAGTCCAGTATTTTAATATATCCTTGCCGACAGGTACTTGTAAGGTCACTTTCTGTGAGGCCTTGGCTGGCAGGGACACTTTCGTAGGAGCGACTTTCAATGCTTCGTTACCAAGCGTCCAGTTCGGAACGGGAGCGGAGTTGACGTCCGTGCCTGCGCAGTTCACCCATTCGCGGATATTACCTTGCAGTTGTACGTCAGTCTTCTTCTCTGTCAGGTTCTGAAGAGTTACTTCTATTTCCAGTGTATTCTTTGATACCAGCGGTTTTACGTATACGTCTTCCAGATGGATTTTTGGCAAGGCCAACAGGTATACATCCTGCCAGATACCGTTGATCTGATACCCCCACATCGAGCCGCCCGGAACAATGCGGCGTCCGATGGTCGCATTGTTTTCGAATAACGACTGGCTTCGTACGCCTACCAGTATCTCTATGTTTTCGCCGGCAGTCACTTTATCGGTGATGTCAAAGCTGAACGGTAAGAACAAATCGAAGTTCTCGCCTACCTTTTCTTTATTTATATAGACTTCGGAATATCCGGCTACGGCCTCAAAGTAAAGTTTGATTTGCTGCCCTGACCAGTCGGCAGGGATGGTGACATTCTTCTTCATCCATGCCATTTTCACTTGTTCCCATTCTTTAGGGTATGAAGGATAGTTGCGGTGGTCGGGACCTTCCAGGTCACGGTAAGCAAAAGCATTGATATTCCACGGTGAAGGGATTTTGATACGAGTTTTGCTCCATTCGCTGTCGTTTTCCGGCAATGGAAGTTCGGGAGCGATACCTTTTCCTTGAACGTATTCTTTCGGCAAGCGGACAGGCTGGAAATCCCAATAACCGTTGATGCAAATCTCTTGTCGATGTTCTTTTTCTGTTTGGTTCACCAGACCTTCGCTGGGGGCAAAGGTGTAGGGATAGACCAGTTTCTGGTCATTAGCCACTGTTTGTGTCTGCGCGTTTACCTTTGTAGATTGCAAGGTAAAGCCGGTCAGCAGACCGCATAGTAAAATTAAACTTCTCTTCATATTCATAATTTAATGAGTTTTCCGGTATTATCAAGGGCAAAGTAAAGGTCGAACCATTAAAAAGAGAGGATAAAGCAAATTAATTCTTCATTAAAATGGAATTAATTGTATCATAAAATGTCTTTTTCTCTCCGGAAAGGGTGAAAATGGTCCGGTTACTTGCTTTTTATCCGAATGTAACTCACTTGGGCTTTTCGTATTGTTCTACCGCCCTCCTTAATTTCTTTTCTATTAGCTCCACCAGTGTCTGCGGATAAAGAACTTGTATTCCGTTGGCATATCCGAAGAATACCCGTTCCAGTTCATGGTTGATGACTACTTCTATTTCAAGAATCACACTTCCGTCTTCCAATGTTTCTATGGTTCGTTGGCTGTGGTGTATCGGTTTGGTCAGGATGTAGGGGGCTTCGTTGGCGGCTACTTTAAAACCGACCTTCTCGGCTTTGCTTCCGGAGTTTTTGGTCACCCCTACCAAGTCGTCAAAGAATGTGTTCGGGTCGAAGAATGTATTCTTTATAAAGGGTTCCCGCGATAACACCTCTAATGAATGGATTCTGTCCAGAGCCAGATTCTGCAATATCCGTCCGCTTTTTCTGACTCCAAATACGAACCAACGGTTGCGATATTCCTTTAATAGATAAGGATAGAAGATGAAGCTGTTTGCCGAACGGGCCTTGAACGAACGGTATTTAAGTTGCAGGGGATGTTCGTTGACGATGGCATGGTAAATGGTATCCAGATAATCCAGCCCTTTCAGAGATTCGTTCTTTTCGAAGTCGATGACCGGAGTCGTCTTCATTCGGGCGGAGGCTATGTGATCTTCCAGTCGGTTCACAATCTCACTCATCTCCGTAAAATAGGAGAAACCCTTGAACTGCCGCAGAACTTCCACGGCTTCCGACATCGTTTTCAGGTCCTGTTCGTTCAGCGGGGTCTGTGTGATACTGTATTCCGGGTCTTCGTACTTGTAATATTTGTTTTCGTATACTACAATCGGTGCGTTATAACCCAGCTTCTCGCTGCGCATCATCTGTATATCCATTTGTACGGCACGTTTGCTGATTCCCTTGTCGATTCCTTCATATTCGTAAAGGGCATCCGAGCAGGCATCTACCAAGTCTTCCAGTGTCCAGCGACGATAAGGATTACGCAGACAGTTATCAATCGTTTTATAACGAATCAAGGCATTTCTATTGACCGGCATAGGCGGAAGTATAAAGATTTTCTCCAAAAGTAGAAAAATAATTTGAGGTACGCAAAAAGGCTGCGCACCCACCCCCGTATCTTTGCAAAAGAAAACAAATAAAGAGTATAAATGATGAAGTTTAACTGGATAAATAAAGGAATGAATAAAGTGCTGAACAAAGAATCGGCATCGGCTTACCGGCTGACACCCGAATGGGAATTGTACACATCCGTGGTAACTACTTCATTGAACAACAGTTTCTATGAGCAGGCGGAAGAGAGAATAGAAAGGGTCCGTACGCTCATCGGAAAATGTAACCCTTTGTTTGTGGCGCAACTGGCGGCGTACGCAAGGGAAACGATGAACCTGCGTTCCATCCCTTTGGTGATGGCGGTAGAACTGGCGCGTATCCACCAGGGCGACAATCTGGTGAAGCGGGTAACTGCCCGTACCGTTCGGCGTGCCGATGAAATCACCGAACTGCTGGCCTGTTATCAGCAGGCAAACCGGCGGACGGGGACAAAGAAACTGAACCGCCTTTCCAAACAGTTGCAGGCAGGGCTACAGGATGCATTCAATACATTCGATGCGTACCAGTTTGCCAAGTATAACCGTTCGGCAGAAGTTTGTCTGAAAGATGCCTTGTTTCTTGTGCACCTGAAAGCGAAAGATGAACGGCAACAGGAGATTTTTAATGGAATAGTTAACGATAATCTTCCGGTTCCCTATACTTGGGAGACAGAATTGTCTGCTTTAGGTCAGTGTACCTTTGCTACGGAAGAAGAACGGCGAAAAGCTTTCCGTGCCAAATGGGAAGAATTGATAGACAGTGGTAAACTAGGATACATGGCTTTGCTGCGCAATCTGAGGAATATACTGGAAGCGGAAGTTTCTGCAGACCATATTCTGACAGTAGGGAAGAGGCTGTCTTCCGAAAAGGCGGTTGAAAACTCCAGGCAGTTGCCTTTCCGCTTTTTGGCTGCTTACCGTGAGTTGTCGAAGACTCCTTCGCTCTATGCTACGATGTTGATGACGGCTTTGGAACGTGCCGTGCAGGTGTCTGCCCGCAATATTACCGGATTTGATGAATCTACCCGTGTGCTGATAGCCTGTGACGTATCCGGTTCCATGCAGTGTCCGGTTTCGGCAAAGAGTAAAGTATTGTACTATGACATCGGTTTGCTGCTGGGAATGTTGTTGAAGTCACGTTGCAAGCAGGTGATGACGGGTATCTTTGGCGATAGATGGAAGATTATCAATCTGCCCGATACGGGTATCTTGTCCAATGTCGATGCTTTCTATAAAAGGGAAGGTGAAGTGGGATACTCTACAAACGGGTATTTGGTTATCAAAGACCTAATAGACCGAAAGGCGCAGATGGATAAGATAATGATGTTCACTGACTGTCAGTTGTGGAATAGCCATAGTGACTTGCAGATAACGGATTTGTGGAGGAAGTACAAGAAAATTTGTCCGGCAGCCAAGTTGTATCTGTTTGACTTAAGCGGATATGGCAACACTCCGCTGGATATCACTCGTGACGATGTATTTTTAATAGCGGGATGGTCGGATAAGATATTTGATATTTTGTCTGCAATCGACAAGGGAAATGATGCGTTGCAGGAGATAAAAAAGATAGTGGTATAACCGGAGTTCTCAGGATTCCGGTTTACGAAAGAAACAAGTGTCGTAGAGAAGAGTTACTTCGTTTGGGACGACCATAGGTCGCGGGTTCGACTCCCGCTGCTCTCCTTATTCTTTGAGGAAAAGCATAGCTCAGTTGGATAGAGCAGGTTATAGTCTCTTTTCGTTTGTTACCTTGTTTTTACTTTGACATAAGCAGAATGTCGTAGAGAAGAGTTACTTCGTCTCATTTTAGGGGAGGAATAGTGAAGTTGTAAAATCAGCAAGACTATCCGGTTCGACTCCGGCATTGACGTGCCCCATTTCTCTTTTCGCCTGTTACTTCTGCTTTTCTATATGCCTGTAGCTCCCTTTTTTCAATGATGTATCAAAAGTGTTACTCTTTGAAACAAAGTTTATAGACGAAGGTGAAGATAGCCCCTATCTTTGCCTTCGTCTATTTTTGACTAACACTCGTATAACTCTGAATATCCTGTTACCATGAAAACAACTTCTTGGATAAAACAATGTAAAGGTGCCACACTCGCACTGGCTGTTTCCTTTGGACTGACCTGTTGCCAGTCAACCGGAAGCACATTCACCCTTGAACAGAAAGGTGATAGCCTGACAATTGTCCACATCGTTCATCCTACCCATTATATATTACTCCCCATCGAGGAAGAAGCCGATGAAAGTCAGGTGCGGCTCGATACGGGGAATGCAACGGATACCGATATGGATATCCGTCTGGCACAGACAAAGGTCGATTATTTTGTTCCCTTTGCCTTGCCGGCTGATACAAAGGCAGCCACTTTGCGCATTCAAAGGAAATCGAAAGACGCCCTCTGCTGGGAAGAAATCAGATTATCCGATACGTTTGATACTGCCAATACGGATAAATTCCGTCCTGTCTACCATCATACTCCCCTTTATGGCTGGATGAATGATGCAAACGGATTGGTATATAAAGATGGAGAGTATCATTTGTATTATCAGCATAACCCTTATGGCTCCAAATGGGGAAATATGCATTGGGGACATTCAGTCAGCAAGGACCTGATGCATTGGGAACATCTGGCGCCTGCCATTGCCCGTGATACATTAGGGCATATCTTTTCCGGCAGTTCTATTGTCGATCAGGAGAATGTGGCGGGCTACGGAGCAGGTTCCATCCTCGCTTACTATACTTCTGCCAGCGATAAGAACGGACAGATTCAGTGTCTGGCTTATAGCAAAGACAACGGACGGACATTTACTAAATACGAAAAGAATCCTGTCCTGCGTCCTTCCGATGGTCTGAAAGATTTCCGTGACCCGAAAGTCTTCTGGTATGCACCGGAGAGTAAATGGGTGATGATTGTCTCTGCCGATAAGGAAATGCGTTTCTATGACTCCCATAATCTGAAAGACTGGAATTACCTGAGTAGCTTTGGCGAAGGATACGGTGTGCAACCCTGTCAGTTTGAATGTCCGGATATGGTGGAACTTCCTGTAGACAGCGATATCAACCATAAGAAATGGGCATTGATTGTCAATGTAAATCCGGGATGTTACTTCGGAGGGAGTGCTACTCAATATTTTATCGGTGACTTTGACGGTACAAAATTTATTTGTGACAATCAGCCGAATGTCACGAAATGGCTGGACTGGGGAAAAGATCACTATGCTACCGTCTGTTTCTCAAATATGGGAAACCGTGTGGTGGCAGTGCCTTGGATGAGCAACTGGCAGTATTGCAATATCGTTCCGACCCGGCAGTTCCGTAGTGCCAATGCACTGCCCCGTGAATTGGGACTCTATACACAGGACAATGATATTTATCTTTCCGCCGCACCGGTAGCGGAAACTAAGAACTTACGAAAAGAAAGCAAGGATATTCCGTCTTTTACGGTAGACAAGGATTATCACATCGAATCTTTATTGACTGATAATGAAGGAGCTTATGAGCTTTCTCTGAACATCAAAACTGGAAAGGCGGAAATTATGGGATTCAGTCTTTTCAATGACAAGGGAGAGAAGGTGGATATTTACCTTAATCTTCCGGAAAAGAAACTGGTGATGGACCGTACGAAAAGCGGCATCGTAGATTTCGGGAAAAACAGCTCTCCGCACGAGATCGAGGCGCACGATCGACGGAAGACGATTTCTATCAATTATATAGATGATTTCGCATTGGCTACATGGGCACCTATCAAAAAGGAAGATGAATATAAACTGGATGTCTTTGTTGATAAGTGTTCGGTAGAAATATTTCTGGATGGTGGGAAGATAGCGATGACTAATCTGATTTTCCCTACAGAGCCGTACAATCGTATGTGTTTTTACAGTAAGGGCGGTACATTCGCAGTCGATTCATTCAGTGTGCATAGGTTAGGTTTATAAAAGGATAGATTTGTTTTTCAGTAGGTATTTATCAAGAATATAATCAAGTGTTTATCACTTGTATCATCTGTATTTCATAGATTAGATTTATGAGTTAGTTTTTAAGTTAGGTTTTGTAGATTAGGTGTTTGACAGCTGCCGTCCGTGAGGTTCGGCAGCTGTTCTGTGTTTAATCTATTCGCAGAATAGGTCGTCATTACTTATTCATTGATCTCAATCGTATACCCTCCTTTGAAAGTTTCTTTCGGTTGCAGGTGTTGCATCCAGCCTTTGTCTTTGTATTCGCCTGTGTAATGTGCGCGGTCGCAGCGACCGTACCACGGTTCGATGCAGACAAAAGGGGCATTCTTTGCAGGCGGAGACCATAGACCGACTACGGGAGCATGAAAGTGCAGGCTTAAATAAGCTTTCTTTTCCTTGGTATAAAGGGTCACTTTATGGATTTGCTCATTCTCTATTATCAAAGCATCTTTATCGAAAGTATGTGTATCCAATGGCAATAACCCGTCTGTAAGTTCCAGAGAATATTCAGTGGAAGGATCTGCACATCCTTTTTCTGAAATGAGGATATACTTCAATCCTTCTTCCTTGTCAAAACCGAAGAAACCACGATTCTGTGTATCTGCATTAAAATCCGGCCAATAGAATGCAGGATGCGCACCGATTTGAAAATACATTTCTTTTTCTCCGGTATTCTTAACTTCCCATATAACCTCGATCTGCTTACCCTGAATACGATAACCTATTTCCAGACAAAACGGGAAAGGAAATTTCCATAATGTCTCTTCATTACTGACAAGGCGGTATCGTACTTCGTCTTCTTTCTCTGAAACAAGAGTAAATTCCATATCGCGGGCAAAGCCGTGTTGACTCAATGTATAAGCGATACCTTCATTACGATACTGGTTTTCCCACACACTTCCTACAATCGGGAAAAGTACAGGAGAGTGGCGTTTCCAAAAAGCAGGGTCGGCTTGCCACAGATACTCTTTCCCATTGGCGAAGATACTGCAAAGTTCGGCTCCATGCGGAGATACCTGAATAGTAAGTTGTTCGTTGGAGATTGTTTTCATATCATTCAGTTTTCTGTTGGTTACTTTGAGTGATTATATGCTTGTTATATGAATAATATCCCTTTTTACAAGGACTTAAATTACTATACAAAGGTAGTATTTTCTATGATTGAGAGAGAATATAATCCCGACTTTCTTATGATGGAGAATTATTCTTATAAAACCCTATAAAATAGCGTTCTATGCAACATATCTTACAGCATTTGAAACATTTTTTTCAGTCGGTTGACTTAAATCAACCGTAATTTGCATCATCGAAAAGAGAAAATTCGTACTTTTAAATTAATAACATTAAACTAATGCCTGGTATCATGAAGAACAAAAAACTTCTTTGCAGCGTTTGTTTCCTGTTTGCTTTCGTGTCGGCCCTGTGGGGGCAAAACATTACGGTAAAGGGAAACGTTACTTCTAAAACGGATGGGCAACCGATTATCGGTGCTTCTGTCGTTGAAACTACAGCTACAACCAACGGAACAATTACAGACTTCGATGGTAATTTCACTCTTTCAGTTCCGGTCAACTCTACTTTAAAGATTACGTATATTGGTTATAAACCGGTGACCGTAAAAGCGGCTGCTATCGTTAATGTACTACTGGAAGAAGATACCCAGATGGTAGATGAAGTTGTCGTAACAGGTTATACTACACAGCGTAAAGCCGACCTGACAGGTGCTGTTTCTGTAGTAAAAGTAGACGAAATCCAGAAGCAAGGTGAAAACAATCCGGTGAAAGCCCTTCAGGGACGTGTCCCCGGAATGAACATCACCGCCGATGGTAATCCGAGTGGATCGGCTACCGTACGTATCCGCGGTATCGGTACGCTGAACAATAACGACCCGCTTTATATAATCGACGGTGTTCCTACCAAAGCCGGTATGCACGAACTGAATGGTAATGATATTGAATCCATTCAGGTTTTGAAAGATGCCGCATCCGCTTCTATCTACGGTTCGCGTGCAGCGAACGGCGTGATCATCATTACTACCAAACAAGGAAAGAAAGGACAGATCAAAATCAATTTCGACGCTTCTGTTTCCGCCTCCATGTATCAGAGTAAAATGAACGTACTGAACACTGAGCAATACGGACGAGCTATGTGGCAAGCCTACGTGAACGACGGTGAAAATCCGAACGGTAATGCTTTGGGATATGCTTACAATTGGGGATATAATGCCGACGGCAATCCGGTATTATACGGAATGACTCTTTCCAAATACCTGGATTCAAAGAATACAATGCCTGTGGCGGACACAGACTGGTTTGATGAGATCACTCGTACTGGTGTTATTCAGCAATACAATCTTTCCGTCAGCAACGGTTCGGAGAAAGGTTCTTCTTTCTTTTCTCTGGGATATTACAAGAATCTGGGTGTTATCAAAGACACGGACTTCGACCGTTTCTCGGCTCGTATGAACAGCGATTATAAGTTGATTGATGATATCCTGACCATCGGTCAGCATTTTACATTAAATCGCACGTCGGAAGTGCAGGCTCCGGGTGGAATTATTGAAACCGCACTGGACATTCCTTCCGCTATTCCCGTATATGCTTCGGATGGTTCATGGGGCGGACCGGTAGGCGGATGGCCCGACCGTCGTAACCCTCGTGCCGTACTTGAATACAATAAAGACAACCGATACACTTACTGGCGTATGTTCGGTGATGCCTATGTCAATCTGACTCCTTTCAAGGGATTCAATCTACGTTCCACTTTCGGTCTGGACTATGCCAACAAGCAGGCACGTTATTTCACTTATCCTTATCAGGAAGGAACGCAGACAAATAATGGCAAGAGCGCAGTGGAAGCCAAGCAGGAACACTGGACGAAATGGATGTGGAACGCCATTGCTACCTACCAACTGGAAGTAGGCAAACATCGTGGAGATGTAATGATAGGTATGGAGTTGAACCGTGAAGACGACAGCCATTTCTCCGGATACAAAGAAGACTTCTCTATCCTTACCCCCGACTATATGTGGCCCGATGCAGGTAGTGGCACGGCACAAGCATACGGTGCCGGTGAGGGGTATTCACTCGTCTCTTTCTTTGGCAAAATGAACTATTCTTATGCCGATAGATATCTGCTTTCGTTAACTCTCCGTCGGGACGGTTCTTCCCGGTTCGGTAAAAACCACCGTTATGCCACTTTCCCTTCCGTATCTTTGGGATGGCGCATCACACAGGAGAACTTCATGAAAGAACTGACCTGGCTTGATGATCTGAAATTGCGTGCTTCGTGGGGACAGACCGGTAATCAGGAAATCTCCAACCTTGCCCGTTATACTATCTATGCACCTAACTATGGTACAACCGATTCTTTTTTTTTTTTCAAGCAGAAGACGGCATACGATATCACAGGTTCTAACGGTGGCGGTGTACTTCCTTCCGGTTTCAAACGCAACCAGATCGGTAACGACAATATCAAATGGGAAACAACGACACAGACCAATGTCGGTATCGACTTCAGCCTGTTCAAGCAATCACTGTACGGTTCACTGGAATACTACTACAAGAAAACAACAGATATCCTGACTGAAATGGCAGGAGTAGGAGTGCTGGGAGAAGGCGGCAGCCGTTGGATAAATTCGGGTGCAATGAAAAACCAGGGTTTTGAATTTAATCTGGGTTATCGTAACAAGACTGCCTTTGGACTGACTTACGACCTGAACGGAAACATATCCACTTATCGGAATGAAATTCTTGAATTGCCGGAAACGGTAGCTGCCAACGGCAAGTTTGGTGGTAATGGTGTGAAGAGTGTAGTCGGACATACTTACGGCGCACAAGTCGGTTACATTGCTGATGGCATTTTTAAGTCGCAGGATGAAGTAGACAACCATGCTACTCAAGAAGGCGCTGCTGTCGGCCGTATCCGTTACCGTGATATTGACCATAACGGTGTGATTGACGAAAGAGATCAGAACTGGATTTATGATCCTACTCCCTCTTTCAGCTACGGATTGAATATTTATCTGGAATATAAGAACTTCGATCTGACAATGTTCTGGCAAGGCGTTCAGGGAGTGGATATAATCAGTGACGTGAAGAAGAAAAGCGATTTTTGGAGTGCTTCCAATGTCGGTTTCCTGAATAAGGGAACCCGTTTGCTTAATGCCTGGTCACCTACGAACCCAAACTCTGATATTCCGGCATTGACCCGCAGTGATACGAACAATGAACAGCGTGTCTCTACTTACTTCGTAGAAAACGGTTCTTTCCTGAAACTGCGTAATATCCAGTTAGGATACACCGTTCCCGCTGTTATCTCCAAAAAAATGAGAATGGACCGCTTGCGTTTCTATTGCAGTGCACAGAATCTGCTGACCATCAAGAGCAAGAATTTTACCGGAGAAGATCCGGAGAACCCGAACTTTTCTTATCCGATCCCTGTGAATATCACGTTCGGACTTAACATCGGATTTTAACTTACTTCATCAATAAAACGAATGATCATGAAAAAGATAATATATATAGCAACAATCGGAATTACCTTGCTGACAACCAGTTGTGACGATTTTTTGGACCGTCAGGTTCCTCAGGGTATTGTGACCGGCGATCAGATCGCTTCTCCCGAATATGTAGATAATCTGGTGATTTCTGCCTACGCCATCTGGGCGACAGGTGATGATATCAACTCTTCCTTCTCTCTCTGGAATTATGACGTACGTTCCGACGATTGCTATAAAGGCGGTTCGGGAACAGAAGACGGCGGTGTGTTCAACGCACTGGAAATATCCAAAGGTATCAACACCACCGACTGGAATATCAACGATATATGGAAAAGACTGTATCAATGTATTACCCGTGCCAACACAGCCCTGCAATCACTCGATCAGATGGATGAAAAGACCTATCCGTTGAAGAACCAGCGCATTGCCGAAATGAGATTCCTGCGCGGACACGCTCACTTCATGTTGAAACAGCTGTTCAAGAAGATCGTTATTGTAAACGATGAAAACATGGAACCGGATGCTTACAATGAACTGTCGAATACCACTTATACCAATGACGAGCAATGGCAAAAGATAGCAGACGACTTCCAGTTTGCCTACGACAACCTGCCGGAAGTACAAATAGAAAAAGGACGCCCTGCACAGGCAGCCGCTGCTGCTTACCTTGCAAAAACTTACCTGTATAAAGCTTACCGCCAGGACGGAGCCGATAATGCCCTTACCGGAATCAACGAAGAAGACCTGAAACAGGTCGTGAAATACACCGATCCCCTGATCATGGCTAAAGGCGGTTACGGACTGGAAACGGACTATAGCATGAACTTCCTGCCGCAATATGAAAACGGTGCAGAGTCTGTATGGGCCATTCAGTATTCTATCAACGACGGTACTTACAACGGTAACCTGAATTGGGGAATGGGACTGACCACTCCGCAGATACTGGGCTGCTGCGACTTCCACAAGCCGAGCCAGAATCTGGTGAATGCTTTCAAAACCGATTCGCAGGGAAAGCCTTTGTTCAGTACCTACGACAATGAGAATTACGAAGTGGCTACAGACAATGTCGATCCCCGTCTGTTCCATACGGTGGGTATGCCGGGCTTTCCTTATAAGTACAACGAAGGTTACATCATCCAGAAGAATGATGACTGGAGCCGCAGCAAGGGACTTTATGGATATTATGTTTCTCTCAAAGAGAATGTAGATCCCGATTGTGACTGTCTGAAGAAAGGTTCTTATTGGGCCAGTTCTCTGAATCACATTGTGATCCGTTATGCAGATGTATTGCTGATGCGTGCCGAAGCACTGATTCAGTTGAACGACGGACGTATCACCGATGCCATCTCATTAATCAATGAGGTACGCAGCCGTGCTGCCGGAAGCACCATGCTGATCTTCAATTATAAAGAAGACTACGGAGTGAACTTCAAAGTGACTCCTTACGACCTGAAAGCTTACGCTCAGGACGAAGCCATGAAAATGCTGAAATGGGAACGCCGCGTAGAGTTCGGTATGGAAAGCTCACGTTTCTTTGACCTTGTAAGATGGGGAGAAGCCAAAGATGTCATCAATGCTTATTACGTGACGGAAGCATCCCGTTGCTCTATCTACAAGAATGCGGGCTTTACGGAAAATAAGAACGAATATCTTCCTGTTCCATTCGAACAGATCAGCGCAAGTAATGGAAATTATACACAGAATTTCGGTTGGTAACTAACCATCTTAAAACAAAGAATACAATGAAATCAATCATAAAACAACTTTATACTATCCTGTTGGTGACTGTGGCATGCCTTACAGTCACAGGATGTAGTGATGACTTCAAATCCGGCCTTCGTCTGGACGGAGATGTTTGGGTGAACTCTATCCGGCTGGATGAATACGCAGGAACTGTCGACTATCAGAATAAGGCAATCGTAGTAGGAGTGCCCTACGATTACGATATTACCCGCATGGTGGTCACAGAAATGAATCTTTCCGAAGGAGCCAAGGCTAGCATCGCTATCGGTGAGACAATCGACTTTTCTCTTCCCGTATCTTTGACGGTGAAGAATGGCGATGTACAAATGAGCTACACGATTACTGTGAAGAGAGATGAGGCGAAGATACTGACCTTCAAATTGAATGATACTTATGTAGGAAAGGTAGACCAGTTATCGAAAACCATTTCTGTAGTCGTTCCGCTGACAGTGGATATCACTCAGTTGAAAGGTACGTTTACCGTAACGGACGGAGCTACCGTGACTCCGGCATCCGGAAGTATTCAGGACTTTACGAACCCCGTTACTTACACGGCAACTTACCGTTCGGCAGTAACTCCTTATGTGGTAACGGTTACTCAGGGAAATGTGATTCCGACTGCCTTTGTCGGTACGGCTTCTTCCGTCAGCCTTCTGACGAGTCCCGAAGAGAAAGCCGCTGCCCAATGGATGATGGATAATGTATCGATGTCCGAATATATCTCATTCAAGGATGTAGTGGACGGAAAAGTGGATTTAGGTAAATATACCGCTATCTGGTGGCATTTCCACGCAGACAATGGTGACAATCCTCCTTTGCCGGATGACGCGAAAGCGGCAGCGGAGAAGTTTAAAGTCTACTATCAGAATGGTGGTAATCTGCTGCTGACCCGTTACGCTACTTTCTATATCGCCAATCTCGGCATCGCTAAAGACGAGCGTGTACCGAACAATAGCTGGGGAGGAAACGAAGACTCGCCCGAAATCACCTCTGCCCCATGGAGCTTCCTGATTACCGGCAGTGAATCACATCCGTTATTCCAGAATTTAAGATGGAAAGATGGCGACAAGTCGACAGTCTATACCTGTGATGCCGGCTATGCGATTACCAATAGCACAGCGCAGTGGCATATCGGGACAGACTGGGGAGGTTATGACGACCTGAACGCATGGCGTAACCTGACAGGAGGAATCGATTTGGCACATGGAGGCGACGGGGCGGTAGTCATTGCCGAATTTGAACCGCGTTCCAATAGCGGACGTACGCTCTGTATCGGTTCCGGCTGCTATGATTGGTACGGCAAGGGAGTAGACGCTTCTGCCGACTACTATCACTACAACGTAGAGCAAATGACTCTCAATGCAATCAACTACTTGTGTAAATAAAAAGAATAAGCAACAATGATGAAAAATATGATCTTACCTATAGCATTTACCGCACTGATAGCTTCGATGACTGCTTGCAGTGACGAGACTGACCCCATCTTGACTCAGAAAGACTGGGACGGTACAGCCACATACTTCCAATCGAGTGATGAGCATGGCTTCTCGATGTACTATAAGCCACAGGTCGGCTTTGTAGGTGACCCGATGCCATTCTATGATCCGGTTGCCAAGGACTTTAAAGTGATGTACCTGCAAGATTACCGTCCGAACCCCGAAGCTACGTACCATCCCATTTTCGGGGTGGCTACCAAAGACGGTGCTACTTACGAATCTCTCGGCGAACTGATTTCCTGCGGAGGGCGTGACGAACAGGATGCTGCCATCGGCACAGGAGGAACGATCTATAACCCTGCCGACAAACTGTATTATACCTTCTACACCGGCAATAAGTTCAAACCTTCTTCCGACCAGAATGCGCAGGTAGTGATGGTAGCTACTTCTCCCGACTTCAAGACATGGACCAAGAACCGAACCTTCTACCTGAAAGGAGATACATACGGCTATGACAAGAATGATTTCCGTGACCCGTTCCTGTTCCAGACCGAAGACGGTGTATACCACATGCTGATCGCTACCCGCAAGAACGGAAAAGGGCATATCGCCGAATTTACCTCTGCCGACCTGAAAGAGTGGGAATCTGCCGGAACCTTTATGACCATGATGTGGGATCGTTTCTACGAATGTCCGGATGTATTCAAGATGGGAGACTGGTGGTATCTGATTTATTCGGAACAGGCTTCCTTCATGCGTAAAGTACAATATTTCAAAGGCAGAACGCTGGAAGATTTGAAAGCAACTACCGCTAATGATGCCGGAATATGGCCGGACAATCGTGAAGGAATGCTGGACAGCCGCGCATTCTATGCCGGAAAGACCGCTTCCGACGGAACAAACCGCTACATTTGGGGTTGGTGTCCCACACGTGCCGGAAATGATAATGGAAATGTTGGTGATGTAGAACCCGAATGGGCAGGCAATCTGGTAGCACAACGTCTGATTCAACACGAAGACGGTACTTTAACCCTCGGAGTACCCGATGCAATCGACCGTAAATACACTTCCGCACAAGAAGTGAAAGTAATGGCAAAAGATGGTAACGTGACCGAAAGCGGTAAAACCTATACTTTGGGCGAAGGTGCCTCCGTCATCTTCAACCGTCTGAAAGTACATAACAAGATTTCTTTCACCGTAAAGACCGCTTCAAATACGGACCGTTTCGGAATCTCTTTTGTACGTGGAACGGATTCCGCTTCCTGGTATAGTATCCATGTCAATGCCGATGAAGGCAAAGCGAATTTTGAGAAAGACGGTGACGATGCCAAATACTTATTCGATAATAAATTCAATATTCCGGCAGATAATGAATATCGTGTGACGATTTACAGTGACCAGTCCGTCTGCGTGACTTATATCAACGATCAGTTATCTTTCACCAACCGTATCTACCAAATGCAGAAGAACCCGTGGTCACTCTGCTGTTATAAAGGTGAAATAACTGTATCAGACGTTCAGGTAAGCACTTATTGATGAAAACTACACCGGCAAGTAACATCTTTTACAGCGTTTGAAACAAAAGTGATAGGCGCTAACCTTGGAAGCGCCTATCTTTGCACTGTAACAACTATCAAAAGTATAACAACCTTAATACCATAGAACATGAATGTATTTTTGCCTGTCAAACAACTTCAGACCTTTCTGATTTGTTTTATTCTCATGACTATTTCTGTTTCAACCCGAGCGGCGGATTCTCCTTTGCTGATTAAGAATCTGGGAGAAGGTCATTGCCTTGTACGTGTCAATACTTCCCAGAAGTACCTGCTTCTGCCCGTAGAGGATGCGTCTCCCGATGTACGTATCAGCATGATCGTTAATAATAAAGAGGTGAAAAACTTCGACGTGCGTCTCGCCATACATAAAGTAGATTACTTTGTTCCGGTAGACCTTTCCGACTTTTCTGGCAAAACGGTCTCTTTCAAGTTCAAGATGAACTCCAACGACCCGATCCGTGTCAATCTTTCGCCGGATAATACCGCTTGCTGCAAGGAAATGAAACTCTCCGACACCTTCGATACGACCAACCGTGAAAAGTTTCGTCCGACCTATCACTTCTCTCCCCTTTACGGATGGATGAACGACCCGAACGGAATGGTCTATAAAGACGGTGAATACCATCTTTTTTACCAGTACAACCCTTATGGCTCCAAATGGGGAAACATGAACTGGGGACACGCTATCAGCAAAGACCTCGTAAACTGGGAACACCGCCCCGTTGCGATAGCACCGGATGCGCTTGGTACTATCTTCAGCGGCTCTGCCGTGGTAGATCATAACAATACAGCCGGCTTCGGAGCAGGCGCAATCATCGCCATCTATACACAAAACAGCGACCGTCAGGTACAAAGCATCGCTTATAGCACTGACAACGGACGCACTTTCACCAAATACGAAAACAACCCCGTACTTGTATCCGAAGCTCGTGATTTCCGCGACCCGAAAGTTTTTTGGTACGAAGCAACAAAACGCTGGATCATGGTGCTCGCAGTGGGACAGGAAATGCAGATTTTCTCTTCTCCCAATCTGAAAGACTGGGCATTTGAAAGCAGCTTCGGCGAAGGATACGGTGCTCACGGCAACGTATGGGAATGCCCCGATTTATTCGAACTTCCGGTAGAGGGCACCAACGAAAAGAAATGGGTATTGCTTTGCAGCCTCGGTGACGGTCCTTTCGGTGACTCCGCTACTCAATACTTTATCGGTAGCTTCGACGGCAAGAAATTTAGTTGTGACAATCAGCCGAATGTCACAAAATGGATGGACTGGGGAAAAGACCATTATGCTACAGTTACTTGGAGCGATGCCCCCGACAACCGCCGTATCGCCATTGCATGGATGAGCAACTGGCAATATGCAAATGACGTGCCAACTTCTCAATACCGTAGTCCGAACTCCATCCCTCGTGATTTGAGTCTCTTTGCCATCGACGGTGGGATTTATCTTCAATCCGCTCCTTCTCCCGAATTACTGAAACTGCGTGGTGTTTCCAAAAAGCGCTCATTCAAGGTTAACGGAACACGTATCGTGAAAGATTTGATTCCGAACAATGAAGGTGCTTACGAAATAGAACTGTCCCTCAAGAATCAGCAGGCAGAAATCATCGGTTTCCGTCTCTACAATGACAAGGGCGAAGAAGTAGACATGCAGTACGATATGAAAGAGAAGAAATTCTCAATGGACCGTCGCAAGAGTGGCGAGGTAAATTTCAACGAAAACTTCCCGATGCTGACTTGGACTGCGATTGAAGGGGATAAGGATGAAATGAAACTCCGCCTGTTTGTAGACAGATCAAGTGTAGAGGCTTTCGGTGACGGTGGACGCTTCGCTATGACCAATCAGGTATTTCCTTCGGAACCTTACAATCATATCAGCTTCTACAGTAAAGGCGGTGCCTATAAAGTAGATTCATTCGTGGTTTACAAACTGAAGAAATAAAAAACGACTTTCTTCTCCCTGCGCTCTTTTTAATTCACGCTAACATACCTTTATCCTTGCGTTAACATGCCTTTATGTTCTCCTTATGTATAGGAGATAGATAGCGTTTCACCTACGTGATACGATCTGTTCATTACTGTGATAAGGTCTTATCACCCTTGTGATACGGTCTGTTCACAGCCGTGATAAGCAAAGAAAATAGGAGGCTAAAAGAAAAAGGATCAATAGGAAAGGAAAATAATTACTGTGCTAATATACGAAATTATAATAGATAAAACAATGGAAAATACTAAAAACGCTTCTCTCTCCAAGCTAGTCCCGGTGATGCTTTGTTTCTTCGCCATGGGATTCGTTGATCTGGTGGGCATTGCCTCCAATTATGTAAAAGCAGACCTGGGTCTGACAGACTCACAAGCAAACATCTTCCCTTCATTGGTGTTTTTCTGGTTTCTGATTTTCTCCGTACCGACAGGTATGCTGATGAGCCGTATCGGTCAGAAGAAAACCGTGTTACTCAGTTTGATCGTGACTTTTGCTTCTTTACTGTTGCCTGTCTTCGGGGACAGTTACGCACTGATGCTGATTTCTTTTTCCCTGTTAGGTATTGGAAACGCACTGATGCAGACTTCACTGAACCCGCTTCTTTCCAACATCGTTCGTGGTGACCGTCTGGCAAGCAGCCTCACCTTCGGACAATTCGTGAAAGCGATCGCTTCTTTCCTAGCACCGTACATTGCCATGTGGGGGGCAACGCAGGCGATTCCTTCTTTCGATCTGGGATGGCGTGTATTATTCCCTATTTATATGGTAATAGCCATCCTTGCCATTCTGTTGCTCAACGCGACACAGATTGAAGAAGAGAAGGAAGAAGGCAAACCTTCCACTTTCGGACAGTGCCTGGCATTGCTCGGCAAACCGTTTATCCTGCTTTGCTTTATCGGAATCATGTGTCACGTAGGTATCGACGTCGGTATAAACACTACTGCACCTAAGATTCTGATGGAACGCATCGGCATGACACTGGATGATGCTGCTTTTGCAACCAGCCTCTATTTTATCTTCCGTACGGCAGGCTGTTTTCTGGGATCATTCATCCTGCGTCAGATGTCTCCGAAATCTTTCTTCGGTATCAGTGTTGTTATGATGCTGGCTGCTATGGTAGGGTTGTTCATCTTCCATGATAAGGCGGTGATTTACGCTTGTATCGCTCTGATCGGTTTTGGTAACTCGAATGTGTTCTCTGTTATTTTCTCGCAGGCATTGCTTTATCTGCCGGGAAAGAAAAACGAAGTTTCCGGTCTGATGATTATGGGACTCTTCGGAGGAACCGTTTTCCCGTTGGCTATGGGAGTTGCTTCGGATACTTCTATGGGGCAGAATGGTGCGATTGCTGTGATGACAGTCGGTGTACTTTACTTGCTGTTCTATACCTTCCGTATCAAAAAATAATTTTATATTTGGAAAACAATTAAATCTGTAGATCATGAATAATATAATTGTAGGAATGGGCGAAGCATTATGGGATGTATTGCCCGAAGGAAAGAAGATAGGCGGTGCTCCGGCTAATTTCGCTTATCATGTTTCACAGTTTGGTTTCGACAGCCGTGTAGTAAGTGCGGTGGGCAATGACGAACTGGGAGATGAAATCATGGAAGTATTCAAAGAAAAGCAACTCAAAAATCAGATTGAGCGGGTGGATTATCCTACCGGTACGGTGCAGGTGACACTGGATGACGAAGGGGTGCCTTGCTACGAAATCAAAGAAGGAGTGGCATGGGATAACATTCCTTTCACGGACGAACTGAAGCGGTTGGCTTTGAATACGCGCGCCGTTTGTTTCGGTTCGTTGGCTCAACGCAATGAAGTGAGCCGTGCTACGATTAACCGATTCCTCGATACAATGCCCGATATAGACGGACAGCTGAAGATATTCGACATCAACCTCCGTCAGGACTTCTACACGAAAGAAGTATTGCGCGAGTCTTTCAAACGCTGCAACATTCTGAAGATAAACGATGAAGAACTGGTGACAATCAGCCGTATGTTCGGTTATCCGGGCATCGACTTACAGGATAAGTGCTGGATTCTGTTGGCCAAGTACAATCTGAAAATGTTGATTCTTACTTGCGGTATCAATGGTAGTTATGTGTTTACTCCGGGAGTCGTTTCTTTTCAGGAAACGCCGAAGGTTCCGGTAGCCGATACGGTAGGAGCGGGGGATTCCTTTACTGCCGCTTTCTGTGCTTCCATTCTGAATGGCAAGTCTGTTCCCGAAGCTCATAAGCTGGCTGTCGAAGTTTCCGCTTATGTTTGTACGCAGAGCGGTGCAATGCCCGAACTTCCGGTTATTCTGAAAGACAGATTGTTGTAGAATCTCTTTAAATTCAAAAAGAAGGTGTGTCAAAAGCAACTAAACTCTCCTCCTTCGGGAAGGAGGGGAATTTAGTTGCTTTTGACACATCTTCTTTTCTGTTTCTTATTTCAGTAAATGTCCCCCTTCCCTGTGTTTTGATTTACTACTTAATCTGTTAATTATTAGAATGATAATAACAGATGTTCTTTTTTCTAATTGTCCCCCTCTTCCTTGCCTTGTTTTATAAGCCGATTGCCTATCTTTGCGGCAGGTTTTTAAATAATAAATCAAAAAGAGAAAACTACTTTATGAAACACATTTCGAACTTCCTCAGATCAAAAAGCTGGAACGTATTTTTGTTTTTATATCTTGCTCTTCCTTTGTTTGCGCAAAAGGAATATAAGATCGATCAGGTATCTGTTGTTAATGTAGGCGATGGCAGACTGTTGTTTCAGGAACTGAAAACGGAAAAAGCATTGAATGGCGAACATCGCATCATAGATGGTTATCATTCCGCCTATGTGCTGGCATCTTTTAAAGATGGTTTTTATGATGGCGGATACAAAGAATATGTGGACAATATATTAATAACGGAAGGAAGTTATAAAGAAGGGCGGAAGGATGGCCTCTTCAAGATTAACTCCAAGTTTGACGGTAAGCTGAAAGAAGAAAAGTCCTATAAGGAAGGTAAGCTGGATGGTACGAGCAAAAGTTACTTTACTACCGGAAAAGTGGAAAGTGAAAGAAACTTCCGGATGGGGAAAGAGCACGGGAAGCAACTGTCGTACGAATCTGACGGTACTTTGCGGAAAGAGCATAATTACAAGGACGGGAAGCAGGTAGGCAAACAGTATACTTTTCTGAAAGGTACATATGATTTGTATGAGACCGTTTATTTCAATGAAGAAGGTTTGCAGGACGGTGAATATTCGTCCGTGTTTACGTTTGGCTCGCCACGTATACTGGGTAGTTATAAGAATGGAAAGAAGAATGGTCGGTGGACTACTTTTGCTGAAAGCGGAGATACGCTGATGATTGAAACCTATCTGGATGGAAAAGAAGATGGACTCCATGTCTCATTTGCCAACGGAAGTGGGGTAAGGCAGAAAGAATATTATATGAAGAACGATCGTAAAGACGGTTTATACCGTGAATATAATCTGGAAAATGGTGAATTGAGATATGAAGCTACCTATCAGGCCGGCAGATTGCATGGCAAGGAACGACGGCTGATAGTGAGCAACCGCTTTGATTATTGGGAAACTTCTACCTATGTGAACGGAAGGCAGAACGGACCGTTCGAAGCTCGTTATGTAAAGAATGACCAGCTTCGTGAATGTGGGGAATATAAGAATGGTCGCCGTGTAGGACGATGGAAACGCTACACTATTGATGGTAAACTGGAAAAGGAATGGGATGAAAACTAACCGGTAGATGAAAGGTCAGGGCATAAAAAAAGGAGCAACGCCTTGCTCCAACCTTTGTTAACCTTAAATCTAATACTATGAAAAACACAGTGCAAAGATACGGACTTCTGTGAAATCTGCAAATTATCCAAGTAAAACGCTATGTTTTATAACATTGATTAAGTGTTTGTTTTACGCTTTATACTTTTGTTAATACTTTCCGATGGTCTGAAAGAGGACTGCTTTCCTTCTTTTTAGAATAATAAATAGCTGAAGTTAGAGAACTTTACAGTATTATTTCTTATTTTTGTTCTTAATTGGATTACAGAAAGAACTATGAAATGATGAGATAGATGAAGACGATGAGATATCTGAAGTGGATGCTGGTGCTGTTTGGTTTAATCGGGATGACGGCTTGCCGGCAGGATACACCCCGTTTTCGTATTGGGGTGGCTCAATGCAGCGATGATTCATGGCGACATAAGATGAATGATGAGATTCTTCGGGAAGCGATGTTTTATAATGGCGTTTCGGTGGAAATCCGTTCGGCAGGGGATGATAACAGTAAGCAGGCGGAAGATGTCCATTATTTTATGGACGAAGGAGTCGATCTGCTGATTATTTCCGCTAACGAAGCTGCTCCTATGACTCCGATTGTAGAAGAAGCTTATCAGAAAGGCATCCCCGTTATTCTTGTAGACCGGAAGATTCTTTCGGATAAATATACTGCCTATATCGGAGCCGATAATTATGAAATCGGTCGTTCGGTAGGAAACTATATTGCCTCCAGTCTAAAAGGGAAGGGAAATATAGTAGAACTGACAGGATTGAGCGGTTCGACTCCTGCAATGGAACGGCATCAGGGATTTATGGCTGCCATCAGTAAATTCCCGGATATAAAGCTGATTGATAAAGCGGATGCTGCGTGGGAACGTGGTCCGGCAGAGATAGAAATGGATAGTATGCTTCGGAGGCATCCTAAGATTGATGCTGTGTATGCCCATAATGACCGTATCGCTCCGGGTGCCTATCAGGCAGCAAAGATGGCAGGGCGGGAGAAGGAAATGATTTTTGTCGGCATAGATGCCTTGCCGGGTAAGGGAAACGGACTGGAACTGGTTCTGGACAGTGTGCTGGATGCCACCTTTATCTATCCGACCAATGGCGATAAGGTACTGCAACTGGCTATGGACATTCTGGAGAAGAAACCCTATCCCAAAGAAACAGTGATGAATACCGCTGTTGTGGACCGTACCAACGCACACGTCATGCAGTTGCAGACCACACACATTTCCGAACTCGACAAAAAGATTGAAACGCTCAACGGACGTATCGGTGGCTATCTCTCTCAGGTAGCTACACAACAGGTCGTTTTATACGGCAGTCTGATTATCCTTTTATTGGTAGCCGGTTTATTATTGGTCGTTTATAAATCACTCCGCTCTAAGAATCGCTTGAATAAAGAGCTTTTTAAGCAGAAGCAGCAATTGGAAGAGCAGCGTGACAAACTGGAAGAACAGCGTGACCAATTGATACAGCTCTCTCATCAACTGGAAGAAGCTACCCATGCCAAGCTGGTCTTTTTCACCAATATTTCTCACGACTTCCGTACTCCGTTGACATTGGTTGCCGACCCGGTAGAACATTTGTTGGCGGACAAGACACTGAGCGAAGATCAGCACCGGATGCTCATGCTGATTCAGCGGAATGTGAACATTCTTCTGCGTCTGGTCAATCAGATTCTGGATTTCCGTAAATATGAAAACGGCAAGATGGAATATACTCCGGTTACGGTGGATGTCCTTTCTTCTTTCGAAGGATGGAATGAGTCTTTTCAGGCGGCAGCCCGTAAGAAGCATATCCATTTTTCTTTTGATAGTATGCCGGATACGGATTATCATACACTGGCAGACGTGGAGAAGCTGGAACGTATTTATTTCAATCTTCTGTCCAATGCCTTTAAGTTTACACCGGAAAACGGGAAAATAGCTGTCCGTCTGTCTTCCCTTAGTAAAGAGGACAAGCGATGGATACGTTTCACGGTGGCAAATACCGGTTCTATGATTTCTGCCGAACATATTCGCAATGTATTCGACCGTTTCTATAAGATCGATATGCACCATACCGGTTCGGGAATCGGACTGGCATTGGTAAAAGCCTTCGTAGAAATGCACGGTGGTATGATCTCCGTAGAGAGTGATGAGAAACAGGGCACGGTCTTTACCGTTGAACTGCCCGTACAGTCTTGTGAGGCTGTTGCTGCCAAACCGGATACCACCCTTGTTTCTGCGGATTCCCGTACAACAGATGTTCTATTGGCGGAAGAGGAAGAACTGGAAAAAGGATATGACTCTTCCAAACCGTCCGTACTGATTATTGATGATAATGAGGATATCCGTTCGTATGTCCATACGTTGTTGCATACAGACTATACGGTGATTGAAGCGGCAGACGGCTCCGAAGGAATCCGTAAGGCTATGAAGTATGTTCCGGACCTGATCATTTCTGATGTGATGATGCCGGGCATTGATGGCATTGAATGTTGCCGCCGGCTGAAAAGTGAGTTACAGACCTGTCATATTCCGGTTATTCTGCTGACAGCGTGTTCACTGGACGAACAGCGTATTCAGGGATATGACGGTGGTGCGGATTCTTATATTTCAAAGCCGTTCAGTTCACAGCTGTTGCTGGCACGTGTCCGCAATCTGATTGATTCTCACCGTCGTCTGAAACAGTTCTTTGGTGACGGGCAGACATTGGCAAAAGAAGATGTCTGCGATATGGACAAGGATTTTGTAGAAAGATTCAAGTCATTGATTGAAGAGAAAATGGGAGACTCCGGTTTGAATGTGGAGGACTTGGGCAAAGACATGGGACTAAGCCGTGTGCAGCTTTATCGCAAGATTAAATCATTGACTAACTACTCTCCGAATGAATTGCTCCGTATCGCCCGTTTGAAGAAGGCAGCTTCTTTGCTTGCTTCTTCGGACATGACCGTAGCGGAGATTGGTTATGAAGTCGGTTTCAGTTCACCTTCTTATTTCGCCAAGTGCTATAAAGAGCAGTTTGGAGAGAGCCCGACAGATTTCCTGAAAAGGAAAGGATGATTTCATTGATATCGTAAAGAGGGATATATGAAAGATTATAAAGTAGATAAAGAGAGCTTTTCCGAATCCTTTCGGAAGGAAGTGTACGAAGTCGTATCCCAGATACCTGTGGGAAAAGTATCTACTTATGGAGGTATTGCTTTGCTGTTGGGGGCACCCCAATGCTCGCGGATGGTGGGACGTGCATTGAAAGAAGTGCCGGATGAATTATCCATTCCCTGCCATAGAGTTGTAAATTCCACCGGAAGGCTGGTGCCCGGTTGGGTGGAACAAAAACAACTCTTGCTGGCAGAAGAAGTTTCTTTCAAAGCTAACGGATGCGTTAATCTGAAAGAACATTTGTGGCACGTGGATGAATGAAGGATGCAAGGAAGGTAAGCCATATCATCCGTATCCATACAATAAAGAAAACCCATACATGAAGCCATAAGGTCCTGGTAATGAAATCTCTGATGGGTACAGGGACGAATATGTCGATAGGAACGATACATAACAGCACAAAACAGCACCAAAATAGAATCTTGTCTGTTGCGGTACGTGTTGGTCTGCTCCAATACCAGAGCATGAAACCTGCCAATGCGATAATATAGGTATGCTTCTCGGCGGAGTCACTCAGTAATACTACCCAGCCCATGAGAATGCCCAAAGCCTGGGCACGGAAGGCAAAAGACGACCATTTGCGGAAATTCCCCAAAAAGAGCAGAGTCAGCAAGCCGAGCATTCCTATCTGAAGTGCACGGAAGTGTGGCAATGTCCATGCTGCAATGGGGCGGGCATAGAAAAATGAATCATAAGCTCCGGCGGACTGATGAACAGCAAGACTATGGCACCATTCTTCATAATAGGGGAGCAAATCTGCAGGAGCTATTTTGATTAACGGTAATGCAAGCAATACAATGCCCATTGTAACGGCATAGCCAAAGTTACGCCATACGTGAGGATAGCACAGCAACAATGCCAGTTCGAAAATTCCATATACTTTGGTACATCCCGAAATCATGATTAACAGAACAGCCAGAAATCCACGGTCTTTTTCCAATAACGTATAGGCGAATAAGAATAAATAGGCTACCGTTATGTTATACTGAAATGAAAGTAAACTTTGTCCTAAAATCAGTAACAGAAAAAGGAACATACGGCATTTCTGCTGCTGCGTGAATTGTTGGGGCAGCGTGAAGATCGCCATAAAGAACAGCGAATAATTGAATAGATTCCACGCGAAAGGTCCCAGCCATGCAGGCAGATACGCAAACGGAGCGAACAATACCGTGAAAACTGGAGAATAAAGGAAGTAGCGTCCGTGAGTTTCTACAAATTCAGTTGTGTATGGGCTGATGCCTTGCCAGAAGAATTGAGTAGCGTCCGAGAAGACCATAAAGTTTTGATGCCGTCCTCGTATAAATTCGAGCAGAGTCACTATAAAAGCGAGCAGGAAACCTATCATGTAGAGATTCCGCCGGCTATAGAAAAACGGCATTTTGGGGTTCTTTTTACTAAGGAACTGTACTTGGCTTTTGTCGTCTAGTGTGGCAGTACCTGTTTGTTTTTCTTTTGTTGTGTAATGACAATTATCCTTCCCCAGGAAAATTGTAATAGCCCTGTTGAACATATAAATCTAGTTTAGTTATTGACGCCAAATATACGGTGTTTAAGTGAAATATTCAAACTTATTTTATATTTATCTGCCGGTTTGTTCTATTTTGCTGAGTGATAGGGGAATATTACCCGGAAACTTTCCATATCATTACAAATAAAGCCCTCTGTATGCCCCGAATTTTGAATATAATTTGTATGTTTAATCCGTTTTTTGTATCTTTGTGCCAGCAAGATACTGGAACAGGCTGTTTTTATACATAAAAATGCTATTTTTTGCTATTCGTTGAAAGGATTATCTTATCAAATTCTATTCCTTTTTTAATTACTCAGTCTGTCAATAATCATTTTATTAATTATTTCGGGATTCATTGTTATTTGTCCCTTATTTAAATCAGAACTTTATACGATATAAAGAAAGATTCCTGTTATCGTTTGTTCTTGTCTTGCTGTGTATATTATTTTAATAACCTAAACCATTTTATTGTATGAGTAAAATAGAAATTAAAGATCTCTATCTGGTTTTTGGCAATGAGAAGCAGAAGGCTTTGAAGATGTTGAAAGAAGGTAAAACAAAAAGTGAAATATTGAAAGCGACCGGATGTACAGTTGCGGTGAAAGATGCGAATCTTTCCATTAATGAAGGCGAAATATTCGTCATTATGGGGCTGTCCGGTAGTGGAAAGTCCACTTTACTCCGCTGCATCAACCGTTTGATACGCCCTACTTCCGGAGAAGTGATTATCAATGGAACAGACATAGCCAAAGTGTCGGATAAGGAACTGTTGCAGATTCGCCGGAAAGAACTGGCTATGGTCTTTCAGAACTTCGGTCTGCTTCCTCACCGTTCTGTCTTGCATAATATAGCTTTCGGGCTCGAACTACAGGGAGTAAAAAAGGGAGAACGAGAGCAGAAAGCGATGGAAAGTATGCAACTGGTGGGGCTGAAAGGCTACGAGAATCAGATGGTAAGTGAACTGTCGGGTGGGATGCAGCAGCGTGTCGGGCTGGCGCGGGCTTTGGCCAATAATCCCGAAGTCCTGTTGATGGATGAGGCCTTCTCGGCACTCGATCCTTTGATCCGTGTGCAGATGCAGGATGAACTGCTGACTTTGCAGTCGAAGATGAAAAAAACGATTGTCTTTATTACTCACGACCTGAGTGAAGCGATTAAATTGGGTGACCGGATTGCTATCATGAAGGATGGAGAAATTGTACAAATCGGTACATCGGAAGAAATCCTGACCGAACCTGCCAACGCTTATGTAGAACGATTTGTGGAGAATGTAGATCGAAGCAAGATTATAACAGCTTCCTCTGTTATGGTAGATAAACCCATAGTGGCACGTTTGAAGAAAGAAGGCCCGGAGGTGCTGATCCGTAAGATGCGCGAACGGAATCTGACCGTTCTTCCGGTAGTCGATTCCAATAATCTGTTAGTAGGAGAGGTGCGGTTGAATGACTTGCTGAAACTACGAAAAGAGCAAATCCGCTCCATCGAGTCCGTAGTAAGGCATGAAGTTCATTCAGTGCTGGGTGATACGGTGCTGGAAGATATTCTTCCGTTGATGACAAAAACGAACTCGCCAATCTGGGTCGTAAATGAGAATCGGGAGTTTGAAGGCGTAGTGCCACTTTCCTCATTGATCATCGAAGTAACGGGAAAAGATAAAGAAGAAATTAATGAAATCATTCAAAACGCAATAGAATTATGATAAATATCGGACAATATATAGAGGCTGCCATTAATTGGCTCACAGAACATTTTGCTTCCTTTTTTGATGCTCTCAGCATGGGGATCGGAGGATTCATAGACGGTTTTCAGCATGTACTGTTTGGAATACCTTTTTATATCACAATTGCAGTGCTGGCTGCGCTCGCCTGGTTTAAGTCGGGTAAGGGGACAGCCGTATTTACCCTCTTGGGTTTATTGCTTATTTACGGCATGGGCTTTTGGGAAGAAACGATGCAGACATTGGCATTGGTACTTTCTTCCACTTGTCTGGCATTGCTTTTAGGCGTTCCGTTGGGAATCTGGACTGCCAACAGTGATCGTTGTAACAAGATAATGCGCCCTGTCCTCGACTTTATGCAGACAATGCCTGCCTTTGTCTATCTGATTCCTGCTGTCCTATTCTTCGGATTGGGAACTGTGCCGGGAGCTTTTGCCACCATCATCTTTGCAATGCCTCCTGTGGTTCGTCTGACCGGTCTGGGCATTCGTCAGGTTCCTAAAAACGTAGTAGAAGCCTCCCGTTCTTTTGGAGCTACTCCCTGGCAGCTTCTTTATAAGGTGCAATTGCCTTTGGCATTGCCTACAATTCTGACGGGAATCAATCAGACGATCATGATGTCACTTTCGATGGTAGTGATTGCTGCCATGATTTCTGCCGGAGGATTGGGAGAAATCGTGCTGAAAGGTATCACCCAAATGAAAATCGGACTCGGATTTGAAGGCGGTATCGCAGTCGTGATATTGGCGATCGTGCTGGACCGCATCACTCAGGGTATGGCAGATAACAGAAAAAGTAAAAAGAAATAAGAATCACACCAAAGAAAGGAATAATCAATGAATAAGATAAAAATGATTGCGGCAATGTTTATTGCCGGCATACTCTTAACCTTCGTTTCCTGCGGAGACAACGGAAAGAGTAAGAAGATAAGTATCGCTTATGCCAACTGGTCGGAAGGTATTGCAATGACAAACCTTGCCAAAGCGATTTTTGAAGATCAGGGGTACGATGTAAAGTTGCTGAATGCCGACCTTGCACCTATATTTACCTCTATCTCCCGTAAGAAAGCAGACGTATTTATGGATGTCTGGATGCCTGTCACTATGGAAGATTATATGAAACAATACGGGGATAAACTCGAAGTTATCGGGGATATTTATGATGGTGCCCGTATCGGGCTGGTGGTTCCGGATTACGTTACGATCAACTCAATCGAAGAACTGAACGCGGAAAAGGAACGTTTCTCCGGTCAGATTGTCGGTATTGATGCCGGAGCCGGTATTATGAAAGCTACCGATCAGGCCATCAAAGACTATGGATTGGATTATAAACTGATGACTTCGAGCGGACCTGCCATGACTGCTTCCCTAAAGAAAGCGATTGATAAGAAAGACTGGATTGTCGTGACGGGATGGACGCCTCACTGGATGTTCGACCGTTTCAAGCTGAAAGTTCTTCAGGACCCGAAGCTGATATATGGAAATACGGAATCCATTCATACCATAGCATGGAAAGGTTTTAGCGAGAAGGACCCTTTTGCTGCCGAACTTTTGGGTAACATTCGTCTGACAGATGCGGAAATCAGCTCTTTAATGACTGCTCTGGAAGAGGCGCAGACAACGGAAAGACAGGCTGCCCGTCAATGGATGGAAGAACATCAGGAACTGGTAAACAGTTGGATTCCTGAGAAAGATTGATATGCAAACACTACTTCAACCATCCTGCCATTCTTTCTTTACCATAGAAGTAGTAGAAAAGTAGTCCCAGCCAGCTGGTAAGAACGATTAATACAATCGCTATAAGTCTTTTCTCTACAGCCGCATTTATATTCCAAATCTCTATGGCAGCTCTGAAAGTCAGTATCAAGCCGATAATCCAAATAACAAATCCGATCATATCTTTAGAGTTTTAATGAATATCTTCGTGAGAAGTAATCGTTACTTCTAAGATATAAACAAAAAAGGCAGGAATCTGTTTCCAGGATTCCTGCCTTTTATTATGTACAAAGTATTTCTACTTATTATTCAGCTGTATCAGCTCCCCAGTTTTCTCTGGCAAGACGTTTGTAGCTGTTGTAACGCCATTTAGCGTTTTCTTCAGCAGCTTTAAACAGTTCTTCAGCTTCAGCAGGATATTGTTTCATTACAGAAGCGTAACGAACTTCACCCTTCAAGAAACCTTGGAAGTCTTCCCAGTTAGGTTCTTTGCTATCCAGTTGGAACGGATTCTTGCCTTCTTCTTCCAAAGCAGGGTTGTAACGCCACAAGTGCCAGTAACCGCACTTAACAGCCTTTTCTTCTTCTTCCTGGCTCTTACCCATACCGGCTTTCAGACCGTGGTTGATACATGGAGCGTAAGCGATGATCAGTGATGGTCCCGGATATGCTTCAGCTTCACGGATAGCTTTCAGAGTCTGAGCCTGGTCAGCACCCATAGCAATCTGAGCAACATATACATAACCGTAAGTAGTAGCCATCAGACCGAGGTCTTTCTTACGTACACGCTTACCTGCAGCAGCAAACTTAGCGATAGCGCCTACCGGAGTAGCTTTAGAAGACTGACCACCTGTGTTAGAGTAAACCTCAGTATCCAATACAAGGATGTTAACGTCCTTACCGGAAGCGATTACATGGTCAAGACCACCGTAACCGATATCATAAGAAGCACCGTCACCACCGATGATCCATTGGCTGCGTTTAACAAGATATTGTTGCAGATCAGCGATTTGCTTGCAGTGGTTGCATTTATCTTTAGCAGCTTCTACCATCGGAATGATCTTTTCGGCCAGTTCCTTAGTCTTTTCTGCATCCAGCATATTGTTGATCCATTCAGCAAATACTTCTTTATATTCAGCCGGGCAGCAATCAGAAGCGATAGCTTCGTTCATTACTTTCACCAGACGGGCACGCATCTTTTCGTTAGCCAGTTCCATACCCAGACCAAATTCACAGAAGTCTTCGAACAAGGAGTTAGCCCATGCAGGACCGTGACCCTTTTCGTTCATAGTGTACGGAGTAGAAGGAACTGAACCGGAGTAGATAGAAGAACATCCTGTAGCGTTAGCAACCATTTCACGGTCACCGAACAACTGAGAAATCAGTTTCACGTACGGAGTTTCACCACAACCGGAGCAAGCGCCTGAGAACTCAAACAACGGAGTTGCGAACTGAGAGTTCTTCACGTTAGCCTTGATGTCTACCAGGTGTTGTTTGCTCTTCACGTTTTCAGCGCAGTAAGTCCAGTTATCAGCTTCGGCCAACTGGCTTTCAAGGTGTTTCATGGTCAATGCCTTGCCACCCTTCTTCGGATTACCCGGACAGATGTCGGCACAGTTACCGCAACCCAGACAGTCGAGAACGTCTACCTGAATACGGAATGTCATACCATCGAATGCTTTACCTACAGCTTTCAGTTGCTCGAACTTAGCACCCTTCTGCTCTTCAGCATCGAGTACGAACGGACGGATAGAAGCGTGAGGACAAACGTAAGCACACTTGTTACACTGAATACAGTTTTCAGCATTCCATTCGGGAACGAATGCAGCTACACCACGTTTTTCGTATTTGGAAGTACCTTGATACCAAGTACCGTCTTCGATACCCTTGAATGCAGATACCGGCAGCAAGTCACCGTCCTGTGCATTGATCGGACGAACTACTTCGTTGATGAAAGCAGGATCATTGTTTTCTGCTTTTGCATCATCCGGCAGGTTAGCCCAAGCAGGATCGACAGTCAGAGTCTTGTATTCACCACCGCGGTCTACAGCAGCGTAGTTCTTGTTAACAACGTCTTCACCCTTCTTGCCGTAAGACTTAACGATGAATTTCTTCATCTGTTCAACAGCTTGATCTACAGGGATTACGCCTGTGATACGGAAGAATGCAGACTGAAGGATTGTATTGGTACGGTTGCCCAAACCAATTTCCATTGCAATCTGAGTTGCGTTGATATAGTATACAGAGATGTTGTTCTGTGCAAAGTATTTCTTCACCTTGTTAGGCAGGTTCTTAGCCAGTTCTTCGCCTTCCCAGATGGTATTCAGCAAGAAAGAACCGTTCTTACGCAAACCACGTGTTACGTCGTACATGTGCAGGTAAGCCTGAACGTGACAAGCAACGAAGTTCGGAGTATTTACCAAGTAAGTAGAACGGATCGGAGTATCACCGAAACGCAAGTGAGAACAAGTGAAACCACCCGACTTCTTGGAGTCGTAAGAGAAGTAAGCCTGACAGTGTTTGTCGGTGTTGTCACCGATAATCTTAACAGAGTTCTTGTTGGCACCTACAGTACCGTCAGCACCCAGACCGTAGAATTTAGCTTCGAACATACCTTCACCGCCCAGAGCGATTTCTTCTTTCTGAGGAAGAGAAGTGAACGTAACGTCGTCTACGATACCGATAGTGAAGTGGTTCTTCGGCATTGGCATAGCCAAGTTTTCGAATACAGAGATGATCTGTGCCGGAGTTGTATCTTTTGAACCCAGACCGTAGCGACCGCCAACGATAACAGGAGCATTTTCTGCGCCATAGAAGCAGTCTTTAACGTCAAGGTAAAGAGGTTCGCCGTTAGCACCCGGTTCTTTTGTACGGTCAAGCACTGCGATGCTCTTTGCAGTCTTGGGTACAGCAGCCAGGAAGTGTTTAGCAGAGAACGGACGATACAAGTGTACGGCAACCATACCTACTTTTTCGCCGTTTGCTACCAAGTGGTCGATAGCTTCGCGGGCAGCTTCAGTTACAGAACCCATTGCGATAATTACGCGTTCTGCATCTTCTGCACCGTAGTAATCGAACAAACCGTATTTGCGGCCTGTGATCTTGGAAATTTCGTTCATGTATTCTTCTACGATAGCAGGAACTGCTTCATAGTAGTTATTGCATGATTCACGATGTTGGAAGAAGTGGTCGGGGTTTTCAGCCATACCACGGGCAACCGGCTTCATCGGATTCAGTGCACGGGCACGGAATTCAGCCAAAGCTTCCTGGTCGATCAGCGGAGCGAGGTCGTCGTTTTCCAACATTTCGATCTTCTGGATTTCGTGAGAAGTACGGAAACCATCGAAGAAGTTCATGAACGGAACGCGTGATTTGATAGTAGCCAGATGAGCAACACCTGCCAAATCCATAACTTCCTGTACAGAACCTTCTGCCAACATAGCGAAGCCGGTTTGACGAGCTGACATTACGTCCTGATGGTCACCGAAGATACACAATGCGTGAGAAGCCAGTGTACGAGCAGAAACGTGGAATACACAAGGCAAGAATTCACCGGCAATCTTGTACATGTTAGGGATCATCAAAAGAAGACCCTGAGAAGCAGTGTAAGTAGTAGTCAATGCACCAGCCTGAAGAGAACCGTGAACTGCACCGGCAGCACCACCTTCAGATTGCATTTCCTGTACCAATACTGTTTCGCCGAAGATGTTCTTACGTCCTGCGGCAGCCCATTCGTCTACGTACTCAGCCATAGTCGAAGAAGGAGTGATGGGGTAGATAGCTGCTACTTCAGAGAACATATACGAGATATGTGCTGCAGCTTGGTTACCATCACATGTGATGAATTTCTTCTGTTTAGTCATAACTAAATTAAATATTTAAGTAAATAAATCTTTTTAGTATAAGAATCCGAACATCCAAAGAGGTATTTGGTTGCCGCGGCCTATCTCAGCCTTTTGCAACGCATACGTCACGTCCGGGTTATTCTTTATTTTTGTACCTTCCGCACAAATTTTGAACGGCATCACTTCGTCTACCATGAAAGAGACGTTTTTATCTCCTTTATGTACCTTATGGTCTTTCCATAAAGTGTTAACGAAGAACGTGTCGAGTACATCCTGTTCTTCCACTTTCACCGGATAAATGGAGTACATCAGGTTAGAGTTGTGCATCATAATCTTTGACGGTTTCTTTGGGAATTCTTCTCCTTTCGGGTAAACCAGATTAATCAGACGCGCGTCTGCCAGATACTTGATATAGTTCATTACCGTAGCGCGGGATGTCTGTACGTCACTTGCCAGTTGGCTCACGTTCGGAGCTTTCGGTCCGTCCACAGCCAACAAATATAGTAATTTTTTTATCTTTGAAAGATATTTCAGCTCAATTTGTTTGATCAGCAAGATATCCACTTCTACCATCATGTTCATTGTTTTCAGCAGATTCTCCGAGAAATTACGTTTTTCAAGGAAGAAAGGGTAGAAACCATGATGCAGGTAATCCTGAAAATAATCCAGCGGTCGTACTTTGGAAAGTACTCCTTTGGCTATCTGTTCATGTGTACTGAGGATTTCTTCGAGGCTGTATGCCCGGAATTTCATTCCTGTCTGCAGGTTCAGAAATTCACGGAAAGAGAATCCGCGCAGGTTATAACTTTTCGCAATGTCACGCAATTCGAGGTTTTCCTCTTTGAGTCGCATGACGGAAGAACCGGTGAAGACAATCTTCAGGCTGGGGAAACGGTCATAGCACATTCGTAGCTCTTTGCTCCATTCGGGATGTTTGAACACCTGGTCGATCAGCAGTACTTTTCCGCCACGTTTCTGAAACTCGTTGGCGAAGTCAACAAGGCTGTGACCGGAGAAATAAAAGTTGTTCATATTGATGAACAGACAGGAACGGTCGGTGCCGAATTTCTCTTTGGCGTACTGCAGGAGGAAAGTGGTTTTTCCTACGCCACGTGTCCCTTTGATACCAATCAGACGGTCACTCCAGTCGATCTCGTCCATAAGATCGCGGCGAACGGGGGCATTGGTGTGCTCAACGAGGTAGGCGTGTGTGCGATAGAATGATTCCATTTCGTTTCTTTGTTTTTCGGCTGGCAAATATAGTGCTTTTTTTAGGATTTGCAAAGTAGAGATAGCAAAAATGTGCTTTAATTTATAAGTTTCTCTTTATTGTGTAAGTTCCTGATTATTTCCTGTATATATTTGCAGAATAATGTGTTGAATCCATCTTTGACATGACGAAAAGACCTGTTTATATATTCAATCCGGAGCATGATATGGCGTTGGCAAGCGGTGAGACGAACTATATGGCGCCGGCTTCCGCCCGACAGATGGCGAGTGACCTGGCGTTGCTTCCTATGTGGTATGCCGAAGCGGGAAGTGCGGTGCTTGCACCGTCTGCTTATAATGCGGACTTCCTGAAAACAAAGAGTGAACTTTTGGGCATGGATGTGGCCTTGTTGACGGAACCGGAAGTGGCTGACGGTAAAGACTGGAAGTTCTCTCCGTGGGGTTGGGACCCTGCTTTGCGGAAGCGTTTGATGACATTGGGGGCAGGTCAGACGGAGCTGCCTTCTGCGGATTATATGAATATTCTGAGAGAGCATTCGCATCGTCTGCAGGCGGTAAAGTTGTTGCCTGGGTTGCGGTTGAATGAATACTTCTGTGGAGAATCTTTTTATTTGAGTACTTTGGCGGAGTGCAGTGCGTTCGTCGAAGGGCGGGAAGCGTGCTTGTTAAAAGCTCCGCTTTCCGGAAGCGGGAAAGGATTGAATTGGTGTAAAGGCATATTTACTACTTTTATTTCCGGTTGGTGTGCCCGTGTCGCTGCTTCTCAGGGTGGGGTGGTAGGCGAACCTATATATAATAAGGTGGAAGATTTCGCTATGGAGTTTTATGCTGATGGGAGAGGACGGGTTGTTTTTGCCGGATATTCGGTCTTCCACACGGGTGGGAGTGGGATGTATGCGGGAAATGACTTGCTGTCTGACGAGAAGATTCTGCAGAAACTATCGGCTTATGTGCCACAAGAAGAATTTATCAGATTGCGGAATCGTCTGGAAGAAGAATTGTCAGCTTTGTTCGGTGGCTTTTATCATGGATACTTGGGAGTGGATATGATGATTTGTCACTTTCCGGATGAAGCGCCTGTTTACCGGATTCATCCTTGTGTCGAAATTAATCTGCGAATGAATATGGGGGTGGTGGCACGGCTCTTGACGGATCGTTATTTGGCTGCGGATGCGGAAGGAGTTTTTCGGATTGATTATTATCCTTTAGCCGGTCAGGCTTTGGAGGAACATCGGCAGATGTCGGCTTCGTTCCCTTTGTCCGTAGAGAATAATCGGGTGTGTGCCGGATATTTGCCGTTAGTACCGGTGACGCCTCAAAGCCGGTATCGTGCGTTTCTTTTGCTTACTCTCCCCCAGTGAAAAAGATAGTGCTTTTGCTCTCATGCTCTAACAGTTCGTCTGTATCCCTTTATTCATCGATGTTTTAGCTGTTAGAGATCCAGTGGTAGCAGAGTGAGAGCAAGGACTTGCTCTCACTCTGCATCGTCCTGATAAATACCGTTTTTACTGTGTTATTCTTTGATTTACAGGATGTTAATATCTGATATCTCAACTGTTAACGTTTGATTTCTCAGATATTAATAATTGAGAAATCAAGTATTAAGGACTGATAATTTATGTATTATTGACTGATATATGATTTAATGTTTTCAGAGAGAGCAGTACTATTGAAGTAGCTGATGCGTTCAATGTGATTGGAACATGCGGTTAAGTCAATCAAATCAACAGTAGTTTCAGATAGTTTCGAGCGTTTGGAACTAAAGTTTCAAGCGTATGAAACTCTAGTTTCTCACCGATGAAACTACAGTTTCACACCGATGAAACTCTGGTTTCAAGCAATGGAAACTCTTTGAAGATACTGCTAAAATTGGAATTGGTGAACATCGGAAAAGTCATATTGTGGTAATACTGTCTGAAATTCCTACTTATCTCCATTTATGGGTGCACTCTCATTCCCGCAACGGTCGATAGCCGTTACTGCAAAATACTTCTTGGCATTCCAAGGCTGGATGGGTGCATAAATGTAACTTGTTTCACGAATACTTTGTGCGACAATATTTTCCGCTTTCTTTGTATCTACCGGATATTCATTGGAAGCATAAATCACGTACATCGGTTTATTCCGTTGGTCATTATCCGTCGCTGGTTGCCAGTTCAATTCGGTATATCCGTTGTCGATGGACGTAACTTTGAGTGCTGAGGGGGCAGACGGCGGAACGTTATCCAACCATGTCATCGGGGGCTGTAATGCCGGATAGGCATAGAAGTTCTCAATCAGTTCGTCATAAATTCCCTGAGTATTGTCCATCAGATACTTGACACGGTAATGTCCTTCTCCTGCCATTTTCTGATTACGGATGAAATTAATCTGACGATCCACTTCGTCGCGTGTCCACTTCCCTTCGTCGGGATGGAGGAAATAGATGCCGAGCCCCGGAATAACCTGTCGTCCGTTGCTCTGTTCCTGCCAGTCGAGCGCGAAAGGATAGAAACTGTTTCCCTGAAAATACATCATGGGATATATCTGATCCTGAATACCTTCTCCGAGCCATCCTTGCGGGTCTTGATAAACGGTATAAAATGCATTCCAACCACGGGAAGAATAGCGGGAAGTGTCTCTGTATTTTCCTACAGGACAAGTGCTTACCTTTACCCACGGCTTCATTGCTTTTACTCCTTTATATATATATCGGACGATTTCGGAAATGTTATCCCGTCGCCATTGATCCAAAGTACGACCTTTGCTGTAACGGCGGAAGTCATATTTGTCGGGGAATAGAGGCGCATTCTCCGGATAGCGCAGGTAGTCGAAATGCACTCCGTCTATATCATAGCGGTCCACCACTTCCCGAACGAGTCTCATGAGATACTCTTTCGTAGCCGGATGCCCCGGATTAAGGAAATATTCATTCTTATAAGGCACGCATATATCTTTCACTCGCTTGGTGACAGATTGTTTGCCGAGAGAAGCGACGTGCTTTTTGTTGCCTAGCGGAATAGTCACCATCCACGCATGACATTCCATCCCCCGCTTGTGGCATTCCTCAATTGCAAAGGCCAACGGATCATATCCCGGATTTCCTCCGACTTTTCCGGTCAGGATAGAATTGAACGGTTCGATGGAAGAAGGATACAGCACATCTCCGCGTGTACGGGTCTGAAACAGAACGGTATTGAAGTTGGCAGCTCTCAGTTTATCAAGGATATCCACCAATTCTTCCTTTTGCTTGCGGATGCCCTGAGGAGTCGTGGCCCGTGTACGGGGCCAGTCCAGACCATATACAGCCGTAATCCATGCTGCACGAACTTCGTGCTTGGGTTGCGCCTTAGCCGGAAGGATAAGAAACAAAAGTGAAAGAATGAAAATAGTTCGGTGCATATTATTCCCTTTTAGATGCTAAATCTCTGCAAAGCTAGCAAAAATGTCTGTAAATTGATTATTCCTTTTTTATTTAATGCTATTTGACAGAAAATTACTGATTCTCTTTTAGTGGTATCTGCATTCTTAGCCGTCTTTTAATAAGGTACGAAATATAAAATATTAATATAACAAGATAATAAACAATGAAAAAGCTACTATCTGTGTCGCTCTGTCTTTTGTTTGCGGCGAGTCTGACTGCCCAGACGGGAAAGATTAGAGTTGCTACTGTTGGAAACAGTATCACCGGGGGAACGAATGATTATGGTTATTACGCGATGCCTCTGGCTGAAATGCTCGGTGATGATTATGAAGTTACCAAATTTGGTAAAGGCTCTTCCGGGGTATTTATAAAATTAAGAGAAGATGCGACTACTCCCGAAAATCCTAATGAATATCAATTCGCTTACATTAATTCTGAGCAATGCGCAGCGGCACTTGAGTATAAACCTAATATTGTCATTATTAAGTTTGGTGCAAATGATGCCAACAAGAAGAATTTCGAAAAATATGGTAAAGAGACTTTTAAAGCAGACTATAAGAAGTTGATCGCTAAATTCCAGGCTCTTTCGACTAAACCGGATATTTATATTTGTACGCCTCCGCCGATGTATTATGGCGATGGGGGATTTCTTGGTTCATTTGATGACAATGTAGCAAAGAATTATATTCAGCCTGCCGTAAGAGAGATTGCGGAGGAACTTAATCTGGTCTGTGTAGATCTGTATAATCCCTTGAAGGGACATCCGGAATTTATGCCGGGTGGCAACGATTGGGTGCATCCCGACCATAGAGGGCATTATATTATAGCGAAGGAAGTGTATAAGGCGATAACGGGTGAATTCGTTATGAACCCCGGTGGGATAACAGTGGCTGCTTCGGATATTTCTCTTTCGGGTTCGAAGGCGAAGATGAAGAATGGTGCTATTGAAAAAGCGAAGAACGGTACGAGATTGTCATTCGATGTACATTTTGGCTCATTGCCTACGTATGAGAAAGTAGAGGTTGACGTGCAATTGAATAAAAAGAAATCGGGATACTTGGATTTCTATCTGGATACTGAAACAATTCCTTTTGCCTCGGTTGATGTTTCGGGTGCCGACTCTAAGAATTTCACTACACAATCTGCTCTTTTCGACCGTCGGATAAAAGGCAAACATAAAGTGACTGTACAATGGAGAGGACAGGATGCCAAACTGAAATCAGTAACTATCAAGGAAAAATATATGCCTTATGTAACCGATAATGTATCTCAGGTCTATTTGGTAAACAAGGCAACCGGTATGGTACTGGATTGTAATCCGGATTCGAAAGTGATTTCTGCCGCAAAATATGATTCGGAAAAGAAGTCCCAGTTGTTTTGTATCGAGAATTTGACGTATCATATCCTCCGTGTCAGAAATATAGCGACCAACCTTCATGTAATGAATAATGGAGATAAAGTGATTGTGGGTAAGCCGGGTGATGACTGGCGAGTGCATGATCCTAAATATGCATTGTTCCTGACACCTACGGATGATGAAGGCTATTATTCATTGGAGCTGTCTCCTGAAGCAAGAATTGGTTTGTCTTCTGCCAACAGCACAGAGGTGGTAGGCAATAGAAGCGGCCAAATTGAAGACTTGGATAAATGGAAAATCGTGACAGCTGATGAAATGAAGAAGCAGTAATTCAGACCTTGGTGTATATATTGGATTATCTATATTAGCATTGAAAAGAAAGGAGGTTGTATCTGAACCTTTGCCGGAAGAACAAGAAACAAAAGTGAAAGAATGAAAATAGTTCGGTGCATATTCTTTATTTTTTGTTTTAAATCCCTGCAAAGTTAGCAAAAGTGTCGGTATTGTTGGGCTGTTTCGTGAGATTATGTTACATTTGCGACAGTTAAAAAAACAACACGCCATGATTACATTTACCCTGTGCCTGCTGGCGTTGATAGCAGGCTATTTCACGTATGGACGCCTGATGGAGCGCGTCTTTGGTCCGGACGACCGTAAAACACCGGCTCTTACCAAAGCCGACGGAGTAGACTATATTCCGTTGCCTACTTGGAAAATATTCATGATTCAATTCCTTAATATCGCCGGACTGGGTCCGATATTCGGTGCGATTATGGGAGCGAAGTTCGGTACTTCTTCTTATTTATGGATTGTATTGGGAAGTATTTTTGCAGGCGCTGTTCATGATTACTTTGCCGGAATGCTTTCTTTACGTCATGGGGGAGAGAGTCTTCCCGAAATCATAGGCCGTTATCTGGGACTGACTACCAAACAGATAATGCGTGGATTTACTGTTCTTCTGATGATTCTCGTCGGTTCCGTCTTCGTAGCCGGACCTGCCGGATTATTGGCCAAGCTGACTCCGGAAAGTCTGGACGCTACTTTTTGGATTGTCGTGGTCTTCCTATATTATATTCTGGCTACCCTGCTTCCGGTCGATAAGATCATCGGTAAAATATATCCGTTGTTTGCAGTAGCCTTGCTGTTTATGGCAGTCGGTATCCTGGTAATGCTTTATGTCAATCACCCTGTTTTGCCCGAACTATGGGACGGCTTGCAGAATACCAATCCGGATGCCAGTGAACTGCCGATCTTCCCGATTATGTTTGTGAGTATCGCCTGTGGTGCCATATCCGGTTTCCATGCCACGCAGAGTCCTTTAATGGCCCGCTGCATGACTTCAGAACGTCATGGACGTCCGGTTTTCTATGGTGCAATGATTACCGAAGGCATCGTTGCTTTGATATGGGCGGCAGCCGCTACTTATTTCTTCCATGAAAATGGAATGGAAGAAAGTAATGCTTCCGTGATAGTAGACGCTATCACTAAAGACTGGCTGGGAGCTATCGGTGGAGTGCTCGCCATTCTTGGAGTAATTGCGGCTCCCATTACTTCGGGAGATACCGCTTTCCGTTCCGCCCGTCTGATTGTGGCGGACTTTCTGGGACTGGAACAAAAAAGTATGCGCCGTCGTTTATACATTTGTATTCCGATGTTCGCAGTAGCTATCGGCCTGCTTCTTTATAGCTTGCGTGACGCGGACGGATTTAACATGATCTGGCGTTACTTTGCCTGGGCCAACCAGACATTGGCGGTGTTCACCCTTTGGGCTATCACAGTCTACCTTGTGGTAGCCAAAAAGCCTTATTGGATTACGCTGATCCCCGCCTTATTTATGACGAGTGTTTGTTCTACTTATATATGTATTGCTCCCGAAGGGCTGGGACTCTCGCGTATAGTTTCCTACTGCATCGGTATAGGATGCGTAGTGGTAGCTATTGCCTGGTTCTTTATCTGGCTGGGAAAACAAAAAACTAGAAAACTATCAGAATGAAGAAAATAAAAAAATCGACAGGAGTTGCTATCGCATTCCTTATTTATGTATCAGTAACGGCAGCCTATTTGTTACCTCGCAACACGGAAGTCGGCCAGACGGAGAAGATTCTTACGGTGGTAGGTTCTTACGTCATCGTACTCTTGCTTTGGCTCGTGCTCCGGAAGAAGGAACAAATGCGTGAACGCCGTAAAAAAGACGAACAATCTATTCACTTAAAAAAGTAAATTTATGAAGAAATTAGCTTTAGCTATTTGTCTGCTGGTGGTATCAATAGCTGCCCAGGCACAATTTGAGAAAGGAAAAATGATTCTTAATCCTTCTGTAACGGGATTGGATTTTTCGTATAGTAAAAATGATAAGGCGAAGTTTGGTATTGGTGCGCAAGCCGGTACATTCCTTGCCGACGGTATCGCATTGATGGTTAATGTCGGTGCTGATTGGTCAAAACCCGTAGACGAATACACATTAGGAACAGGAATGCGTTTCTACTTTAATTCCACCGGTGTTTATCTGGGCGGAGGTCTCGACTGGAACCGCTTCCGTTGGAGCGGAGGACATCACCAGACTGACTGGGGGCTAGGCATCGAAGCCGGATACGCTTACTTCCTTTCCCGCACCGTAACCATCGAACCCGCCGTATATTACAAATGGCGCTTCAACGATAGCGACATGTCACGTTTCGGCGTTAAGGTCGGATTCGGATTCTACTTTTAACAATGGATAATGGATAATTGAAAATGGATAATGAGCTGCGCTGTTTACTGCATAGCCATTATCCATTATTCATTAAGCAAGCTTTTCTTTCAGAAACTGCCCCGTATAGCTTGCTCCGCAAGCGGCTACTTCTTCCGGGGTACCTACCGCTACGATATTTCCGCCTTTGTCTCCGCCTTCCGGTCCGAGGTCGATTACATAATCGGCACATTTGATAACGTCCATATTATGTTCGATGATGACAATGCTGTGTCCCCGTCGGATGAGTGCGTCGAAGGCATCCAACAGCTTGCGGATGTCGTGGAAGTGCAGTCCGGTGGTTGGTTCGTCAAAAATAAACAGGGTCGGGTCGGCTTTCTCCTGACTCAGGTAGAATGCCAGCTTCACACGTTGGTTTTCGCCACCGGATAGGGTAGAAGAGGACTGGCCTAATTTGATATATCCCAGTCCGACATCCTGTAGTGGAAGCAGTCTTTTTACAATTTTCTTCTGACCATGTTCGGTGAAGAATTCGACGGCTTGGTTTACTGTCATTTCCAGTACATCATAGATGTTCTTATCCTGGAATTTCACTTCCAGTGTATCTGCTTTAAAACGTTTACCGTGACAGGATTCGCATTCCAGCACCAAGTCTGCCATAAACTGCATTTCTACGGTGATGGTTCCTTCGCCTTTACATTCCTCGCATCGTCCGCCTTCGCTGTTAAAACTGAAATGTCCGGCTGTGTATCCCATTTGTTTTGCCAGAGGCTGTTCCGCCCATAGCTTCCGGATTTCATCATAAGCCTTGATGTAAGTCACCGGATTGGAACGGGACGATTTGCCTATTGGGTTTTGATCGACAAATTCGATATTTCTCAAGTCACGTAGGCTTCCACCGATAGAAGAGAACTCTCCCGGGCGGTCGCTGCATTCATCCAGTTCGCGCTTTAGTGCCCGATAGAAGATATCCCGCACTAACGTACTCTTACCGGAACCGGAAACACCCGTGACTACTGTCATCACATTGAGAGGGAACTTTACATTCACTCCTTTCAGATTGTTTTCGCGGGCACCTGTCAGTTCGATATAATTGTTCCACGGCCGACGATGTTCGGGAACGGGAATCTCCTCTTCTCCCAACAGATAACGTACCGTATGACTATTGCTGCCTTTTTTCAGGTCTTTCATATCGCCCTGATAAACGACTTCTCCTCCCAGGCGGCCGGCATTTGGACCGATATCAATGATGTAATCGGCGGCACGGATTATTTCTTCATCGTGCTCTACCACTACCACCGTATTGCCGAGTTCCTGCAATTGACGCAATACGCGGATCAGACGGTCGGTGTCACGGCTGTGTAAACCGATACTCGGCTCATCCAGAATATAGAGACTGCCGACGAGGCTGCTTCCTAATGACGTTGCCAGGTTGATACGCTGGCTTTCTCCACCCGACAGCGAGTTGCTGAGCCGGTTTAAAGTCAGATATCCCAACCCTACATCTATCAGAAAGCGGATGCGGCTGTTGATTTCAATCAGAATTCTGCGGGCTACATTGCTATCGTGTTCGTTGAGGTTCAGATGGTCGAAGAACTCTTTTAGTTCCGTGATGGGTAAATCTACCAGTTCGGAAATGCTCTTTCCGTCTACCCGCACATATCCTGCCTCCGGTTTCAAACGTGTACCGTGACATTTCGGACAGATTGTTTTTCCCCGGTAGCGTGCCAGCATTACCCTGTATTGTATCTTATATTGATTCTCTTCCAGCATCTTGAAGAAATCGTTGATGCCATGGAAGTATTGGTTTCCTTCCCAGAGTGTGCGACGTTGCTCGTCTGTCAGCTCATAGTAAGGAGTGAAAATCGGGAAATCGAACTTATCCGCATTATGAATCAGTTCATCTTTCCATTCTCCCATCTTCTCGCCACGCCAGCAGACGATGGCCCCTTCATACACGGATAGCGAGCGGTTGGGCACTACCAGATGCTCGTCAATGCCGATCACCTTGCCGAAGCCCTCGCATACGGGGCAGGCACCGATAGGAGAGTTGAACGAGAACATCTGATCGTTCGGCTCCTCAAAAGTGATGCCGTCCGCTTCGAATTTCGTACTGAAATTATATAGCCTGGTGGTGCCGTCCGGCAGATAAAAACGTAGCATACACGTACCGTCCCCTTCATACATGGCAGTTTCGGCAGAGTCCGTCAGTCGGCTGATGGCATCTTTCGTGTTTGCCACTGCCATACGGTCTACCAGCAGATAAACTTCGTCGCCTGCCACTGGCTTGTATTCATCGATACGCTTCATTTCACCGTTCACTTCCACCCGGTTGAAGCCTTGTTTCAGGTCTATCTCCAGTTGTTGCTGCAGGGTACGGTCTTCGCGCAGGCGGATAGGGGTCAATACGGTATATCTGGTCCCCTCCGGATGCGAAAGCATACAGTTGACGATGTCCTCCGTCGAATGCTTCTTGACTTCTTCTCCGCTGACGGGGCTATATGTCCGTCCCACCCGCGCATAAAGCAAGCGCAGATATTCATAAATCTCGGTGGAAGTTCCTACGGTAGATCTCGGATTGCGGCTGTTCACTTTCTGTTCGATGGCGATTGCCGGTGGGATTCCTTTAATAAAATCACATTCGGGTTTGCTCATTCGTCCCAGAAACTGGCGTGCGTAGCTGCTAAGGCTCTCGACATAACGACGTTGTCCTTCTGCATAGAGAGTATCAAAAGCGAGCGACGATTTCCCCGAACCGGATAGTCCGGTGATCACGACAAGTTTGTTGCGTGGAATATCTACATCGATGTTTTTCAGGTTGTTAACCCGCGCTCCTTTGATCGAAATATGTTTGTTTTCTGACATAAAATACTCCTTTTTTATGATAGTCGGCAAAGTTAGCGATTTTATTGATAGAAGAAAGTTTTTTGGTCGGGTTAAGATATGTTATAATTGGTAATAAAAAGAAATTGCTTCGGGATAATTGGCGTATCTTGGTCCGGAATTTACAACAAACATTTCAAAATAATAACAAATTGACTTGAATCGTGAAAAACATCCGGATGGTTATTAGCTTATTCATTCTGTGTTTTGCATCTACTTTAGCCTTTAGTAGCACAAACAAAGAAAAACAGTTGGAAGCCCTTTCCGACAGTGTCTCAAATAAAATAGGTCAGAAAGATTTTATACCTTTCTATCAGGAATATATGCGATTGGCAAGGCAGCAGAATGATACTGCTAAAATCGACGATGCTTATTCTCAGATTGCTTCCCATTATTACCGGTTGAGAAATACGGATAGCCTGAAAGTGGTTGCATATGAATATATGGACTGGTGTCTGAAGCGTGGTAATATCAATAATCGCTATACGCAGTGGCGCCAGTATATTCAGTTGCTTACCGAGAAAGGTTTGCAGGATGAGGCCATGCGTGAGACTGGACTTCTTCAGAAGGATGCGGATGCGGCCAAAAGTGCTTTCGGAATGGCTTGCAGCGAGATGTGTATCGGATATAATCATCGGGTGTTCAGCAACAACGTCAAGCTCTGTCTCGAATACTATTCTTCCGCACTGAAAAAATTTAGCGATGCGGGTTTTTATGAAGATGCCTATGTGGTGTCACTGAATATCATCCAGACTTATCTGGCTAGAGGGGAGTATGCCAATGCGATGGAATACTTGAACCGTATGCCGGGACTGATTGAGAAAATGAAGCGTAAGGATATCCCTGTCCGACCGGAGCTTACCATGCGTTATTATCAGTTTCAAGTGATTGCTACGCTGGCATTGAAAGGGAAGAAGGAGGCGCAGCCGTTTATTGCAGAAGCGGATAAGTTTTATCACGAAAATATGAATGCTTTTCCCCGTGAAGGATGGTTGGGATATAAAATTCTTTGTGCGCGGACGTTGAATGACAATCAGATGGCACTCAACTATCTGGACTCATTGATGGATTATCATCATTCGGTGGGGAGCTGTTATCCTGCCAATCACCTGTTGAAAGCACAGTTTATGGAGCAGATGGGACGCTTTGAAGATGCCTGCGAGGTTTATAAATCTTATGCACATATTAATGATTCCATTCGTTCGGCAGAACTGGACGAGCAATTAAGCAAATATACCGTGCAGTTCGAAGTGGATAAGTTGGAGCACGATAAGCTGGAATTGCGGGCGGAGGTCAACCGCAATCTCTTTATAACTTCCGTGATTGTCGGATGCCTGGTGTTGATATTGTTGATTGTTATCACGTTTTACTATATGCGTTCTTTGTCGTTGAACCGGAAACTGGATGCGGCAAATAAGGCAGTCATCAAGGCTAGCCACATGAAAAGCTCTTTTATCCAGCATATTACACATGAAATCCGTACTCCGCTCAATTCGATTATCGGTTTTTCATCCTTGATGGCTGCCGGTGGGCTGACACAGGAAGAGATGGAAGAATATGCCCGTCAGATGGAGAGCAGCAACGCATATCTGCTTGATTTGGTAAATAATGTGATTGATATAGCCGACATGGACTCTCAGACGGATGATATACCGAAGAAGCCAGTGAGTGTAGATGCGTGTTGTCAGGAATGTTTGGGATTGATTCGTCAGAATCTGAAAGAAGGAATCGAGTTACAATATATGCCTTCTTCCACTCCGGTCGAAGTGTGTACGGTTGAAATTTGGATGAAGCGTGTGCTGCTCGGTTTGCTGAACAATGCCAATAAATTCACGGAATCCGGCTTTATACATCTCAGTTATGCAGAAGACAAACCGAATCGTCTGGTACGTTTTATTATCGAAGATTCCGGTCCCGGAATCGATGAAAACTACCGGGACTCCATTTTCGAACGGTTCGCGAAGATCGATGCCTTTACTCAGGGCACCGGACTAGGATTGTCTATTATCCGTCAGATCATGGAATTAGTGGATGGAAATGTCTATCTGGACACTAGCTACGCGGGTGGTGCAAGATTTGTTGTCGAATGGCCTCAATAATAGTTGGAGATAGTATCTGCATCTATTATCTTTGCACCACATTATTTTATGACTCAAGAACATTATGAATCTGAAAAACTATCTTTTCTTATTAGTTCTGCTTCTGGCGGCAGGAGTAAGAGCGCAGGCGCCGTCGGGCAATGCATATCCTAAACGTGAGTTTCGTGCTGCATGGATACAGGCTGTCAACGGACAGTTCCGTGGCATACCGACAGAGAAGCTGAAACAGACACTGGTCGGTCAGCTGAACTCTCTTCAGGGAGCGGGTATCAATGCGATTATCTTTCAGGTGCGTCCCGAAGCGGATGCATTGTATGCTTCACAACACGAACCGTGGAGTCGTTTCCTGACAGGAACACAAGGGCAAATGCCTTCTCCTATGTGGGATCCGATGCAATTCATGATCGAAGAATGCCATAAACGGAATATGGAATTCCATGCATGGATCAATCCCTACCGTGTGAAGACTTCATTGAAGAATCAATTGGCACCGACACATATTTATCATGAACATCCGGAATGGTTTGTCACTTATGGTGATCAGATCTATTTTGATCCGGCACTTCCCGAAAGCCGTGAGCATATCTGCAAGATTGTTTCCGATATTGTATCCCGTTACGATGTAGATGCTATCCACATGGACGATTATTTCTATCCTTATCCGATCAAGGGAGTCGATTTCCCGGACAATGCGAGCTTTGCCCGTTACGGAGGCGGTTTCAGTAATAAGGCGGACTGGCGTCGTGGCAACGTGAATATCCTGATCAAGAAACTTCATGAAACAATACGGGGCATCAAGCCGTGGGTGAAGTTCGGAATCAGCCCGTTCGGTATTTACCGCAATCAGAAAACAGATCCGTTGGGCAGCAACACAAATGGTTTGCAGAACTATGATGATCTTTATGCCGACGTATTGCTTTGGGCACGTGAAGGATGGATTGATTATAACATTCCTCAGATTTATTGGGAGATAGGACACAAGGCAGCCGATTACGAAACACTGGTTGACTGGTGGGCGAAGCATTCGGAAAACCGTCCGTTGTTTATCGGTCAGGCAGTCATGAATACCATTCAGCATGCCGATCCGAAGAATCCTTCTATCAACCAGCTTCCACGAAAGATGGCTTTGCAGCGTTCTTATCAGACTATCGGCGGAAGTTGCCAATGGTATGCGGCAGCCGTAGTCGAGAACGCTGGAAAATATCGGGATGCCTTGGTACAGGAGTATCATAAATATCCGGCTTTGATTCCGGTATTCGACTTTATGGATGATAAAGCTCCGGGCAAAGTACGTAAGATGAAAAAGGTATGGACAGAAGATGGCTATATACTTTTCTGGACTGCTCCGAAAGCGGAGACTGAAATGGACAAAGCTATTCAGTACGTAGTATACCGTTTCGGTTCCAAAGAAAAGGTGAATCTTGATGATCCGTCACATATCGTAGCTATCACCCGAAATCCGTTCTACAAACTGCCGTATGAAACGGGTAAGACCAAATACCGCTATGTGGTGACGGCTTTAGACCGTATTCATAATGAGTCAAAATCGGTAAGTAAGAAGGTCAAGCTGTAAGGACTGCATGTTCACCTACCACCTCCCCCTGCGGGTACTCCTCCTTCCCGAAGGAGGAGATTTAAGATACTACTGACTTTTTAGTCAGCCTCTTATTGCTTTATTTTAATAAAGTAGTAGTCCTGCAATCCCGCAGGCGATAATCATTAATATCGGATTTGCCTTGTATTTTCTGGTGCCGATAAAGGCTATCAGGAAGATAATGATGCTGATGACAAATGTGTAGGTGTCTTCTGTAGGTGAACCGAAGTTTTCCACATTCATCAATACCAGTGCGGCGGAAGCTAATAATCCGACAACTGCCGGACGCAATCCTGCAAAAATAGATTCCACTACCGGATGTTTCTGATATTTCAGAAAGAATTTGCTGATTGTCAGCATCAGTATGAAAGAGGGAAAAACAACAGCGAATGTGGCAACAATCGATCCCCACACACTTCCTGTCGACGTAAAACCGACATAAGTAGCCGCATTGATACCGATAGGCCCCGGAGTCATCTGACTGATGGCAACAATGTCTGTGAATTCTTGCGAAGTCACCCACCCATAGCGGGTTACTACTTCACCTTGTATCATCGAAAGCATGGCGTAACCTCCGCCAAAACCGAAAAGTCCGATTTTAAAGAACGTATAAAATAACTGAAGATAAATCATCTCTTTTTAATTTAGAATTATGAATCTTGAATCATAGCCTTGAGTGTTCACTCTCCACTTTTTTAAATTTTCCCCATAGGAAACCTCCTACACCGGCAGCAATGATAATCCATATCGGGGAGAAGCCCAATAGCCAGATCAATAATGCCGATACGACGGGGATCCATAAGTTGTACCGGTTGATTTTGGCCGACCGTCCCATGGTGAAAGTCGGTGCGGCGATCAATGCCACCACGGCGGGTCGTATTCCTTTAAATATGCGTTCTACAATCGGATTGTCTTTGAAAGAATGGAAAAAGAGCGCGATGGCCAGAATGATAATAAATGAGGGGAGTATAGTCCCCAGTGCTGTGACAATACTTCCCCGGATGCCACGCAGCTTATATCCTATAAAGATAGAGATATTCACAGCCAGAATACCCGGAGCGGACTGAGAGATAGCCAGCAGGTCGATAAAGTCTTCCTGTGCGATCCATTTCCGTTTGGTTACGATTTCATTCTCAATAAGTGGAACCATTGCATAGCCTCCGCCAATGGTGAAAGCGCCTATTTTAAAAAAGATTCCAAATGATTCGAGGTAAATGTTCATTCTTCTTTTTCTCCTCCTTCCTTATCGGACTTGTTTTCTTTTCCAGCCTTGCCCTCCTTGTGGGGCTTGCCTTCTTTTCCATATTGGCTGGGGCTTACGTTGAAGTGCTTCTTGAATACTTCACGGAAGTACTTCGCATCACTAAATCCTGTCATTTCTGCTATTTCTGTTATACTGTGTGTACCTTCTTTCAGCAACTTCACCGAACGTTTCAGGCGGATCAGGCGGATGTAATCGCCCGGAGCCTGATCGGTCAATGCCCTGAGTTTGTTGTAGAAGCTGGTACGGCTCATGCCCATCAGATTGCAAAGCACATCTACTGTAAGAGCCGGATTGTCTATATTATCTTCTATATTCTTCCGTACATTGGCGATAAACTTCCAGTCGATATCCTGCGAGCAGTTGATGCATTCGTCTTCATGATCATCCTCATCGTCCATATCCAGACTACCGTATTTGCTTCGCAAAAGGGCGCGGTTGATCAACAGATTGGAGACGGTAGCTTTTAATATTCCAATATTAAATGGCTTGACAATATACTCGTCAGCACCAATCTGAAGGCCGGACAATATGTCTTTTTCATTATTAAGAGCTGTTAGCAGGATAACAGGGATATGCGACGTTTCGATATTATTTTTGATGGCGTCACACAATTCATCCCCTCTCATTTCCGGCATCATAATGTCCGAGATAACCAGTTCCGGTTTGTATTCCGGAATGATGGTCAGTGCTTCTTTGCCGTTGCAGCAGTTCTGTACCGTATATTCTTCTGCCAGTGTCTGTGACAGATAGTTGCGCAGTTCATCATTATCTTCTACGATTAGGATTCGCTGATGATTCGGATTCTGTTCCTTATGCACATTCTCATAGATGCTGGCAGGCACATTGGTTGTACTTGTTATTTCTTGCCGGCGTTTGCTTGGTGTGGCAAGGTGTGCTTTATGGAAGCGTTTGCTGTCTTTTGGGAAAGATATCTTAATCACCGATCCCTGATTCTCCACGCTCGACAGGTTGATTTTGCCCTTGTGTAACCGGACAAGTTTCCATACCAGCATCAAACCGATACCGCTTCCCGTCACTTTCGAATTGATGGCATTGCTGCCACGGAAATGAAGCTTGAACAGTTTCTTTTGCTCGCTGGCTGGAATACCGATTCCGGTATCCTTCACTTCCACGCTCCACGAATCATTGTTCTCTGATACGAAAATCTGCACATTACCATTTTCCGGCGTGTATTTTAATGCGTTCGATATTATATTCTTCAGAATAGATTCCATCTTTTCCTTGTCAAACCATACATTCATATACCGGAAATTGCTTTCGTACGTAAAGTTGATATGCTTGATATTGGCATAAGGCTGAAATGCATTGAATATTTCTGTCATGAACGTGTTTAGCTCATGCTCCGAAATGTATAATTCCGAAGAATAAACATCTGCTCTCTCAAAGTTGATAAGATTCGTTGTCAGACGCAACAAGGCATTTACATTGCGTATGGCAGTGTTCATGTTGGCTATGCCTTCCTTGCTCAGAGCTTCTTTTTCGCGCAAATCTTCCAGAGGAGCTTTAATCAATGTCAACGGGGTGCGTATATCGTGTGCCGTATTGATGAAGAAGTGTATTTTTTCATCGGAAACCTTCCGCTGTTTTTTCAGAATAAGAACCCGCAGGATGATAACAGCAATGAGGGAAATCAGGATTGCATACAATATCATTGCCCAGGGAGTGAGCCAGAAAGGTTGGGCAATGATAATATCAATGCTTCTTTCTTCAAGCATCACCCGTTGGTCTTCGTTGGAGATGGCACGCACACGCAATACATATTTTCCCGGAGCGAGGTTGGTATAACGGATTGTACTTTCATTGCCGGGTTTGCTCCACTCTTCGTAAAATCCTTCCAGCTTCCATGAATAAAGAACATTGGAAGGATAATCATAGTTGATGGAAGAAACCATCAGTGAAAAGATATTCTGATTATATTTTAGTCTTAATTCTTTGGTTTCGTTGATATCTTTTTCCAGTGGTGAATTCTTGTCTCCCGGATATACCGTCTGATAAAACAGTTTGAAATCACTGAAGATCATCTTGGAAGAGTACGTCCTGGGGAGCTTCATGTCTTTATTGAACTCTATGGCACCGTCCGAGCTACCGAAGATAAAATTGTTATTTCTGCGCAGGGTACCGGACAACGCATTGAAGTGCGTAGTCATCAGTCCCATTTCCTTTGTCCAGTTGTAGAAGGTTTTTTGTTTGGGATAGAAGCTGGTGAGTCCGTTCTCCGTACTTAATAGAATTTCATTGTCTTCATCCGATAATATCGTGTAGATATTGTTGGATATCATGGCACAGTTTCCCGTATAATAATGGGTAAACAACTTTGTCTGGGGATCATAAATCAGTACTCCCGATCCGCTGGTACCTATATACAGTGCGCCTTTTTGGGTCTGATACAGGGAGTAGACATAGGTAGATTCTACCGGCAGTTGGATGCGTTCATATTTCCCGGATTCTATATCCAGAAGAAACAGGCCTGTTGCCGTACCTATCCACATACTTTTGTCATCCTTTTCGATGATGGCAGTTACGGAATGCAGTCCGTGGTAGAGCCGTATGTCTTTGGTTTGTACGTTGATTCGCTTCAGGTTATAATATCCTCCGCTCCATACATAACCGCGTGAGTCTTTGCGTATGTCACGTATGTATTTATCCGGACGTATACTTTCATGAGCATACGAAGCGGGTGTAAAATAAGTTGTTTTCGACGTACGTTTATCTATCTGATAAAGTCCCGAGAAATATCCGCCTGCCCAAATAATGCCGGGAGATACTTCACATAAGGTTGTAAATATATGATTTTTGCTGTTCTGTACATTCTCAAAGGTGCTCAGAAACGAGCGCCATTTTCCGGTTTTTGAGTCTTGCAGGCTAATTCCGTTGTTGGTGCCATACCATAAGTCTCCCTCGCTGTCTTCTATGATAGAGTTCACCTGGTCGTTAATCAGCGACTGCTTATTACCGACAGAATGTTTGATCCATTTATAACTCGGATAACGATTGTTCTGAATGGTAATTCCTATCGGATAGTTTGCCATCCATATCCGTTCTTCGTCGTCTATGTAGATGTCGTTAATGCTGTTGCCGTTCATGCCATTGTAGCTGTTGTAGTCTGCTACGATAAAAGGTACGGTCTGGTACGTATCGACATTCATCTTATAGATACCTCCGCCATCGGTAGCAATCAGCAGTTCTTTGGCATTCAGTGGTTTGATGCGTGATATACTTACGTCTTTCAGGCTGACTTCCGGTTGTGTGATGGTTTTTGTGTTCATGTCGTAAACCATGACGCCCCGTTGGAAGGCACCGATGAACAGTTTGCGGATTTTGGGGTCGAAGTGTAAATCGTTAACTTGAATATTGACGTTGTCGAGCTTGTCGCAGGGGAGAAGTTGCAGTGTGTTGTTTTTCAATTGGGCATGATGAATACCCATCTCCGTCCCGATAAAATAGTGGGATTCGTCGATTTGTTCGATGTCGTTTATAGCTTCGCTGAGGCAGTTTTTAACATGAGTAACCTCTTCCGTCCGGGTGTTGTAAAGGAAGATCGTTTCTTCGTTGCACAGCCAGATATGATTGTTATGATCGATCCAGCTGAAAGTGATGGGAGCCGGTAAATCCTTAAAGTCTTCTATCGGCAACTTGTAGACGAGTTCGAAAGTGTCATGAATACGGTCATACCGGAAAATCTTGCCTTTCTTACCGATTTCCCATAGCGTTCCTTCCGGATCGATATATAACCAATTCAGATTTAACAGCGAGTTGAGTTCTTTGTCGCCGTCCATTAATTTATACCGTTTAAACTCTTTGCCGTTGTACCGGTCGATTCCCTCGTGCGTAAGGAACCACATATATCCAACATTGTCTTTTTGAATGTAGTACACTCTCCGGTTGCTTAACCCGTCTTCCACTCCTAGATACTGATAGGTCTGGGCGACACAGGTCAGAGGAAACAATAATAATAAAAAAAGCCATTTTTTCATACAAATAGGACTTTTATGGGTTATTGAATCTTTAGTGAGGGGGAAAGTTTGACAAAATTAAGAAGATTTTTCGACACTACAAAATTTTAGGTTAAGATAACGGTGCTCTCAAAGTGAAGTATACAGGAGCTTTCGCAGCTATTTGTATATCCTGTTTATTTAGGGAAATTAAGTTGTAATATGCAGACTTTGGGTATGGAAAAGGAGTTAAAACAAGAGGCTGTTACTTTATAACAAATAACAGCCTCCGTTTCAATGATAGAAAGATATCTTATTTAGTCTTCTCTTCTACCCATTTGCGGGCGTTGACAAATGCTTCTATCCATGGAGTAATCTGATCGCTGTTCTTACGGTCAGCAGGATAGCAGCCATTCTGCCACGGGAAGATAGCACGTTCGAGGTGAGGCATCATTGCCAGATGGCGGCCGTCGGCGCTGGCAAGACCTGCGATAGAATAATCGGAACCGTTCGGGTTGCCGGGGTATTCATCGTAGCTGTATTTTGCCACTACGTTGTATTGGTCTTCATCGTAAGGCAGAGAGAATTTACCTTCTCCGTGAGCCACCCAGATACCCAGTTTGCTGCCGCTCAATGAGCCGAACATTACACTGCGGTTGGTCGGGATTGTCAAGCCTACATAAGTCGATTCGAATTTATGTGAGTCGTTGTGCAGCATCTTGCCTTTCTTTTCGTGTTCCGGATTGATAAGTCCCAGTTCCATCATCAGCTGGCAACCGTTGCAGATACCCAGTGAAAGCGTATCTTCACGTGCGTAGAACTTGTCAAGTGCCTCTTTGGCTTTAGGGTTGAACAAGAAACCTCCTGCCCATCCTTTGGCCGAACCGAGTACGTCGGAGTTGGAGAATCCACCGCAGTAAACAATCATGTTTACATCTTCCAGTGTTTCGCGTCCGCTGATCAGGTCGGTCATCGTCACGTCTTTCACGTCAAAGCCGGCGAGATAGAGTGAGTAAGCCATTTCGCGTTCGCCGTTCGTTCCTTTCTCGCGGATGATGGCAGCGCGGACACCGCTCGGAGTACGACGGTCCGGAGTGATACCATACTGAGAGAGTTTACCTTTGAATCCGGGCATGAAAGCGAATTCAACCGGTTGCATCTTATAGTTTTCGAAACGTTTCTTTGCGCAGCCGTTTATAGACTGTTTGCGGTCGAGCAGGTAAGAAGAAGAATACCATACGTCACGCATATAGTCAACACCGAACTGATAAGTAGCGTCGCCCTTCGATACCAGGATATGACGTTCGTCGGTCGGTTTACCCAGTTTCACGAATCCTACGCCTGCATCTTCCAGAATCTTTTTCACTTCTTCTTTATGCTTGTCGCTGATCTGGATCACGATACCCGGATTTTCTGCAAACAGAATCTTGATGATATCTTGTTCCTTCATCTTGTCGAGGCTGATTTCCATACCGCCTTCAACGTTGGCAAAGCACATTTCCAGTAATGTAGTGATCAGACCACCTGCTGAAATATCGTGTCCTGCCAGGATCAGTCCCTTGTTCACCAGTTCCTGTACGGCAAGGAAAGCATCGCGGAAGTATTCGGCATCCTGTACGCAAGGTACGTCGTCGCCAACTTTACCCAGAGACTGTGCAAAAGCGGAACCTCCGAGCTTCAGTTCGTCGAAGCTGAAATCGATATGATAGAGTGTTGTCTTTTCGTTGTTCACCAATACCGGAGATACGACTTTCTTCACGTCGGATACTTCGCCGCCGGCAGATACGATCACTGTTCCCGGAGAAATCACTTTCTCGCCGTTCGGATATTTCTGTGTCATGGACAAAGAGTCCTTTCCGGTAGGAACATTGATTTGCAGAGCGCAGCAGAAGTCGCTCAATGCTTTCACGGCAGTGTAAAGACGGGCGTCTTCACCTTCCTGTGAGCGGCACGGCCACATCCAGTTGGCAGACAGGGAAATGCTGTCCATGCCTTCTGCCATCGGAGCCCAGACAAGGTTTGTCAGTGCTTCGGATACCGAAAGGATAGAGCCGGCAGCCGGATCAGCCAGTGCGGCTTGCGGAGCGTGGCCGATAGAAGTAGCGATACCTTTTTCACCACGATAGTCAAGTGCTACGACACCACAGTCGCTCAACGGCAACTGAAGTTCGCCCTGGCATTGCTGGCGGGCTACTTTACCCGTAACGGAACGGTCTACCTTATTTGTCAGCCAGTCCTTACAAGCTACGGCTTCGAGTTGCAGCACATTGGTCAGGTATTCATGTAATTTCGGCAATTCGTATTCCGGCATTTCATAATGACGTTCTACGGTCTTGTCGATCATATAAGTCTTCGGAGATGAACCGAACATCTGCTCAACGGCCAGGTCGAACGGACGTACGCCGTCTGCCTGCTGGAAAGAGAAGCGGTGATCGCCGGTTGTTTCACCTACTACGTACATCGGAGCGCGTTCGCGTTCGGCAATCTTACGTACATGTTCGATGGCTTCTTCTTTGATCAGAAGTCCCATACGTTCCTGACTTTCGTTGGCGATGATTTCTTTAGCGGACAATGTCTTGTCGCCGATCGGAAGTTTGCTCATGTCGATCAGACCGCCACATTCTTCCACCAATTCCGACAGACAGTTTACGTGACCTGCCGAACCGTGGTCGTGGATAGAAACGACCGGATTCACATCTTCCTCGCAGAGTGCGCGTACTACGTTGTTGGCACGTTTCTGCATTTCGGCGTTGGCACGTTGTACGGCATTCAGTTCAATACCGCTGCTGTAACGACCGGTATCTACAGAAGATACGGAACCGCCACCCAGTCCGATACGGTAATTGTCGCCACCGATGACGACTACTTTGTTTCCTGCTTCCGGAGTACCTTTGAGGCAGTCGCGTTGTGTGCCGTAGCCTACACCGCCCGCAAGCATGATAACTTTGTCGTAGCCATAAACTTCGTTGTTTTCCGTGTGTTCGAAAGTCAGTACTGAGCCGCAGATCAGCGGTTGGCCGAACTTGTTACCGAAGTCGGAAGCACCGTTGGATGCCTTGATCAGAATCTGTTCCGGAGTCTGGTACAGCCATTTGCGTACCGGAAGAATATCTTCCCATTCGCGGGCTTCGTCCGTGCGGGGATAAGAAGTCATGTAGACAGCAGTACCTGCGATCGGCCATGAACCTTTGCCACCACCCATACGGTCGCGGATTTCACCGCCTGTACCGGTAGATGCGCCGTTGAACGGTTCTACAGTCGTCGGGAAGTTATGAGTTTCTGCTTTCAGTGAGATGACGCTTTTGATGTCTTTCACCTGGAAGAAGTCAGGTTTTGAGTGATCTGCCGGAGCAAACTGTTCAACTACCGGACCTTCGGCGAAGGCTACGTTGTCTTTATAAGCAGAGATGATTTTATTCGGATTCTCCTGTGTGGTCTTTTTGATCATCTGGAACAGAGACGATTCCTGTTCTACACCGTCGATGATGAATGTTCCACCGAATATTTTGTGGCGACAGTGTTCGGAGTTGATCTGTGCGAAACCGAAAACTTCGGAGTCAGTCAACTTGCGTCCCAGATCGTTTTCTACCTTTTTCAGATAGTCCATTTCTTCTTTCGAGAGTGCGAGGCCTTCTTTCTCGTTGTAGGCTTCGAGGTCTTCGATGGATACGATAGGTTCCGGTTGGCGGTTGGTGGTGAATACGTTTTGGTCGAGTCCTTTGTACATGCGTTGCAGCATCGGGTCGTAGTCGGCATTTTCATCTTTTACCGGAAAATATTCCTCAATGCGGAGAATGTCTTCAAGTCCCATGTTTTGGGTGATTTCTACTGCGTTTGTACTCCAAGGGGTAATCATTTCGCGGCGTGGGCCGACGAAACAGCCTTTCAGGTTTTCTTCACTTTCCGTCACGGCTTCTCCAAAAAGCCAGCAGAGTTTATTACTTTCGTCCGGGGTGAGCTGATGGTTGCTCTCTACGGCAATCACGCTCTTGGAAGGGGTTCTGAAAAAAAGAATCATGTTTATTTTTTGATTTTACGATTTTTCTGTGGCGCAAAGATAAGCAATTTTGGTGTATATAGTGACTCTTGTGTGGAAAAAACGTTAATATCCTATCCTCTTCTCATAAAAAAGTGCGATATTTGCGGCATGATTCAGATTGAAACAATATTCGATATAATAGTGAAAGGCTTTATTATAGGCGTTGTTGTGTCCGCACCTCTCGGACCGGTGGGGGTTCTCTGCATTCAGAGGACGCTGAATAAAGGGCGCTGGTATGGATTTGTGACAGGGCTTGGAGCCTCATTAAGCGACATAGCTTATGCTCTGTTGACAGGTTATGGTATGAGCTTTGTGTTCGATTATATCAATAAGAATATTTTTTATCTGCAGTTGCTGGGCAGCATCATGCTGCTGCTTTTCGGAATCTATACCTTTCGCAGCAATCCGGTACAATCCATCCGTCCGGCATCGTCCAACAAAGGTTCTTACTTTCACAATTTCATTACCGCATTCTTTGTCACGCTCTCCAATCCCCTGATTATATTCCTGTTTATCGGACTATTTGCCCGTTTTGCCTTTGTGCAGCCCGGTGTCGTGGTGTTCGAAGAAATTACGGGATATCTTGCCATTGCTTCGGGGGCGCTGGTGTGGTGGCTCGGAATCACTTATTTTGTGAATAAAGTGCGCACTAAGTTTAACTTACGGGGCATCTGGATACTGAACCGTGTGATTGGCAGCATTGTGATGCTGGTGTCGGTGGCGGGATTAATCTATACGTTGCTGGGAGAGTCACTTTATTAAGAAGAAAACTTATGAATCAGATAGCCAAACAGCTTAAAGAGAAAAACATTGCCGAGTACCTTATATATATGTGGCAAGAAGAAGACCTGATCCGCGCCAATCATGGTGAACTGGAGGAGATCGAGGCGAATGTGATCGCCCGTTATCCGGAAGATCAGCGTCCTGCCCTGCGAGAGTGGTACGGCAACCTGATCACTATGATGAATGAGGAGGGGGTACGTGAAAAAGGTCATTTGCAGATTAACAGGAACATCATCATCAAACTGACAGAACTTCATAATGCGTTGACTTCTTCTCCCAAATTTCCTTTCTACAGTGCCGCTTATTTCAAAGCGTTGCCGTTTATTGTAGAACTGCGGAATAAGAATGGCAAAAAAGAAGAACCGGAACTGGAGACTTGTTTCGAAGCACTCTATGGACTACTTTTGCTTCGTCTGCAGAAAAAGCCTGTCAGCGAGGGGACTATGAAGGCGGTAGAAGCTATCAGCAGCTTTCTTTCCATGTTGGCAAACTATTACGATAAAGACCTGAAAGGGGAATTAAAACTTGATGAATAAATGAGAATTTTAGTGACGGGTGCCAATGGTCAGCTTGGCAATGAAATGCAAGTACTTGCAAAAGAGAATCCGCAACATACGTATTATTTCACAGATGTGCAGGAGCTGGACATCTGTAATAAGGACGCTGTTTGGGCATATATTGCTGAAAAGCGGATTGAGCTTATTGTTAATTGTGCGGCATATACAGCAGTAGATAAAGCGGAAGATGATTCGGAACTGGCTTATAAGCTGAACAGTGAAGCTCCTAAAACGCTGGCATGTGCAGCGCAATTTAATGGTGCGGCGATAATTCAGGTGTCTACCGACTATGTTTTTGACGGCACCGCTCATATCCCTTATACAGAAGAATGCGATCCATGTCCGAATTCGGTATATGGTACAACAAAACTTGAAGGAGAATATGAGGTACTGAATCATTGCGAAAAGTCAGTCGTTATCCGTACTGCATGGCTTTATTCCACTTTTGGCAACAACTTCGTGAAAACGATGATCCGTCTGGGAAAGGAGCGCGATAGTCTGGGAGTCATTTTCGATCAGGTAGGAACTCCTACTTACGCCAATGACCTGGCGCAAGCCATCTTTGCTATTATTAATAAAGGAATCGTTCCTGGAGTCTATCATTTCAGCAACGAAGGAGTCTGCTCCTGGTATGACTTTACGGTAGCTATTCATCGTCTGGCAGGAATCACCTCATGCAAAGTGAAACCTCTGCATACGTCGGAATATCCTACAAGAGCGAACCGCCCTGCATATTCCGTACTCGATAAAACAAAAATAAAAACAACGTTCGGCATCGAAATTCCTCATTGGGAGGAAAGCCTGAAAAGATGCATCGACACCTTATAATAAATATGGCAGATAATACAGAAATACAGAGACGGCGAACATTCGCCATTATTGCGCATCCGGATGCCGGTAAGACATCATTGACGGAGAAGTTATTGCTTTTCGGTGGTCAGATTCAGGTGGCAGGTGCGGTCAAGAGTAATAAAATCAAGAAAACGGCTACTTCCGACTGGATGGAGATTGAGAAACAGCGTGGTATCTCGGTGACAACTTCCGTAATGGAATTTGACTATCGGGACTACAAGATCAATATTCTCGATACTCCGGGTCACCAGGACTTTGCCGAAGATACATACCGTACGCTGACTGCAGTAGACAGTGTTATCATCGTAGTAGACGGAGCGAAAGGTGTGGAAACACAAACCCGTAAACTGATGGAAGTGTGCCGTATGAGAAAAACTCCGGTTATCATTTTTGTCAATAAAATGGACCGTGAGGGCAAGGACCCGTTTGACTTGTTGGACGAGCTGGAAGAAGAACTGATGATTCAGGTCCGCCCGTTGTCATGGCCTATCGAACAGGGAGCCCGCTTCAAAGGAGTATATAATATTTATGAGAAGAAACTGGACTTGTACCAACCTTCCAAACAAGTGGTGACGGAGAAGGTAGAAGTCGACATACATACGGAAGAACTGGATAAGCAGATTGGTAAGCCGCTGGCAGACAAGCTGCGTGGCGATCTGGAACTGATCGAAGGAGTTTATCCGGAACTGGATGTGGAATCTTATCTGGCAGGAGATTGCGCGCCTGTATTCTTTGGCTCTGCCTTGAATAATTTTGGTGTACAGGAACTGTTGAACTGCTTTGTGGAGATTGCTCCCAGTCCTCGTCCTGTACAGGCAGAAGAGCGTGAAGTGAAACCGGACGAGCCGAAATTCACCGGATTCATCTTTAAGATTACCGCCAATATCGACCCGAATCATCGTTCGTGTGTAGCATTCTGCAAGATATGTTCGGGCAAATTTGTACGTAATGCACCCTATCAGCACGTCCGTCATGGCAAGACCATGCGTTTCTCATCGCCCACCCAGTTTATGGCACAGCGGAAAACGACCATTGACGAAGCCTATGCAGGAGATATCATCGGTTTGCCGGACAACGGAACTTTTAAGATCGGTGATACGCTGACGGAAGGAGAACTGCTCCATTTCCGCGGCTTGCCCAGCTTCTCGCCGGAGATGTTCAAGTATATCGAAAATGCCGATCCGATGAAGCAGAAACAGCTGGCAAAGGGTATCGACCAGTTGATGGACGAAGGTGTGGCACAGTTGTTTGTCAATCAGTTCAACGGCCGCAAGATTATCGGTACGGTCGGACAGTTGCAGTTTGAGGTTATCCAGTATCGTCTGCTGAACGAGTATAATGCTTCTTGCCGTTGGGAACCGGTAAGTTTGTACAAGGCTTGTTGGGTAGAAAGCGATGATCCTGCTGAGCTGGAAGCTTTCAAGAAACGTAAATACCAATATATGGCGAAAGACAGGGAAGGACGTGACGTATTCCTTGCCGATTCAGGTTATGTGCTTCAGATGGCACAAATGGACTTCAAACACATTAAATTCCACTTCACAAGTGAATTTTAGTCTGCTTGGTGGAATTTAACAAAAATAATTGGTAAAAGGGGAAGAATTATGTTACCTGTAAATAAGGGAAGGAGAAATGAATACAACATTTTGGGAGAAAATCCAGCAGGGGGATGAAGAAGCATTCCGGCAACTCTACAATGAATATTCGGATTTACTTTACGGATATGGGATGAAGATTGCCGGTGATGATGATCTGGTAACTGAATCCATTCAGTCTTTGTTCGTTTATCTGTATGAGAAGAGGCAGAGTTGTTCCGAGCCTCAGTCCATATCCGCTTACCTGTGTGTGGCGCTGAAACGCATGCTGCTGAATGAGTTGAAGAAAACTGCTAATGGCGTATTCACATCATTGGACGAAGTTAATTCAAGCGAATATAGATTCGATTTGGAGATAGACATAGAAACAGCGATTGTCCGTTCCGAACTTGAAAGAGAGCAGTTAGAAGTTCTGCAGAAAGAAATAAATGGCTTGACAAAGCAGCAGAGAGAGGTATTATACCTGAAGTATTATAAAAAACTGAATTCGGACGAAATAGCCGAAGTGATGGGACTGACTTCCCGTACTGTTTATAATACTACCCACATGGCAATATCCAGACTGAGAGAGCGATTGAGCAAATCATTCCTGTTGACTGTAGCTGCTAATTTATGGATTTTTAATTGAGGTGAGGATATGGAAAATAGGAAAGAACTTCTGGAACAATATATGGAAGACGGCAAACTTCCTCTGAAAGGTGAGTTGTTTGCACGAAAGTCTGTAGTTGGTGGGAAGTTAGAAGAATTTCGTGAAGAAAAACGTGCGGATGCATTAACAAGCAGACCGAACGCTGCAGGAAGACAGAAACTGATTGTTCGCAGGAGCAGTCGTATCTACTGGAGAGTAGCGGCCCTGTTTATCCTGCTTTTCGGAATAGGCGGTTATTACTATCTGTCGGAAGAGAAGATTACGTCTGAAGCAGTAGCTGTCGATTACAAGCTACCGGATGGCAGTTCTGTGAAGCTGATGCAAAACTCAACTTTGTCTTATAATAAAGTGAGCTGGCTTTGGGGGCGTAAACTGAATCTGCTCGGATCGGCCTTTTTTGACGTGACTCCGGGTAAAACATTTACTGTACGAACGGAAGCCGGAGATGTTACGGTGTTAGGTACAAAATTCTTGGTTGAGCAGGAAGGAAAAACGATCACTGTCAATTGTGAAGAGGGAACAGTGAAGGTAGAGACACCAATCGGCGAACAGACATTGAATGCCGGTGAAAGTGTACGCTGTGATGAGAATGAAATCGGACCTGTACAGGAAAAAGAAGAACTGCCCGAAGTACTCGGTTATGAAGATGATCCGCTGGTCAATGTAGTAGCAGATATTCAGCATATATTTGATGTGGAAGTGGTAGGGTGTGAAAAATATAATGAACTGTACTATAACGGAACCATCCTGACGAGAGATCTGCATGAAACATTGAGAAAAGTATTTGGTTCTTTAGGAATCAGTTATCAATTGAGCGGGCAGAAAGTCATATTAGAATAGACGGGAACAGAAGTCCGCGCCGTAAAAAAGAGAAATTATCCTTGATATAAAGCAGGAAGTGAAATATTTCTGCAATTAAAAAACGCCTTTCAGAGTGCTCTGAAAGGCGTTTTTTAATTAAATCTATTTTTTCTTCTATTTTTCTTGGTAAAAAAGGAAAGAAAGCTCCTCTTATAAATATAAGGAACTATTTATAAACAGACAATAGATAACAGGTGGATGAACTGTCCATGGCTAGACAGAATTTTAAGGGGAGTAAATTAATAATTAGGTAGAGAATTAGATTGCTTAAGAGAAGAAATCTCTTGAAAAGAACGAAGAATGATGCCAATTGCTGTTTTAAAAGAAAGCAATAGCGAACGAATTGGCAATTAGTAAGTGAGTTTAATTTTATTGTTTTCCAAATGTGAGAGAAAATTGAAAGGTTTTCTCTCACATTTTTTATGGGGTTACGGATTCGTGAGCATCAAAAAATAGGTGAATCTGATAATTTTTCGTAGCTTTGTGAAAAAGAAAGCTGATATGGAAGATTTGCAGAGATTATATCCCATCGGAATACAGACATTTTCGGAAATTCGGGAGATAAATTACCTCTATATAGATAAGACAGCATACATTTCCGGATGACGCATTCCTCCTCTAAATATATGTTTTTGAGTCGTCCCCGCCGTTTTGGTAAGTCATTGCTAACTTCTACATTGCACAGTTATTTTTCCGGTCGTGAAGAATTGTTCCGGGGATTGGCGATAGAGAAGCTGGAGAAGGAATGGACGGAGTATCCGGTGCTGCACTTCGATATGAGTACTGCCAAGCATACTGATAAGGATAAGTTGGTGCAAGAATTGAGTTTAAAGCTGTTTGAATATGAACAGATTTATGGAAAGCTGAATGAGGAGGTTACTCCTAATCAGCGTTTGGAAGGACTCATCAAGCGTGCTTATGAACAGACCGGCAAGAAGGTAGTTGTTCTTATTGACGAATATGATGCTCCTTTGCTGGATGTGGTGCATGAACATGAGAATCTTAGCATTTTGCGCAATATCATGCGTAACTTTTACAGCCCGTTGAAAGCCTGTGACCCTTATTTGCGTTATGTGTTTCTGACTGGTATTACTAAATTCTCACAACTCAGCATTTTTAGTGAATTGAACAATATTGAAAATATCAGTATGGATGAACCATACGCTGCTATTTGTGGCATAACTGAGGATGAAGTAGGTACTCAGATGAAAGAAGATGTCGCCTGGTTAGCAAAACAATTGAATATTACTGCAGATGAAGTATTGACGAAGTTGAAAGAGAATTATGACGGTTATCATTTCACCTATCCTTCACCTGATATCTATAATCCGTTCAGTCTGCTTACTGCTATGTCGAAGGGAAAGATTGGTTCTTATTGGTTTGGTAGCGGTACGCCTACTTATCTGATAAAGATGCTGAACAAATTTGGCGTAGAGCCTTCTGAGATAGGACCATTGGCTGCAAAGTCTTCTGCTTTCGATGCTCCTACGGAAACGATGACTACGATTATCCCGCTGCTTTATCAAAGTGGTTATATCACTATTAAGGGATATGATGAAGAATTGGATCTTTACACACTTGATATCCCTAATAAGGAGGTACGTTTGGGATTGATGGAGAGCCTCCTTCCTGATTATGTAGCAAGTAAGACACCGGAAGCTACGACCATGGTGGCTTATCTTTCCCGTGATATCCGGAATGGCGATATGGATGCGGCATTACTTCGTTTGCAGACATTCCTGTCTGCTATTCCTCAATGTGACAATACGAAGTACGAAGGCCATTACCAGCAGATATTTTATATCATATTCAGCTTGTTGGATTATTATGTAGATGTCGAAGTGCGTACTCCCCGTGGACGAGTGGATATGGTATTACGCACTCAAACGACACTGTATATCTTGGAATTGAAACTGGATAAGAGTGCGATAATCGGTATGGAACAGATCAATTTGAAAAATTATCCCGAACGTTTTGCCCTGTGTGGATTGCCTGTGGTAAAGGTGGCAGTCAATTTTGATAGTGAAAGTTGCACGCTGGGAGATTGGATAATCGAAAAAGCTTTTTAGTAATTTTAATATAGTCAAACAACATAAAACTAAGATTTCCTGTTTATTCATCTTAATTTGTATTGTGTAATCTAACTAGTGATGCAAATAATGAATAAAAATGGATTTAGTCGATGTGCCGATATTTATATCGGCCGTTTGCGAAAGGAGGGGCGCTATTCTACAGCGCATGTCTATCAGAATGCCCTTCTTTCTTTTACCAAGTTTTGTGGAGGGTATAGTGTGCCGTTCAGGCAAGTGACGCGTGAGCGTTTGCGACGTTATGAGCAGCATCTTTACGAGTGTGGCTTGAAGCCCAATACGATTTCTACGTATATGCGTATGCTGCGTAGTGTCTACAACCGTGGGGTAGAGGCGGGGAGTGCGCCTTATGTCCCATATCTGTTTCGCGATGTTTATACGGGAGTGGACGTACGGCAGAAAAGGGCTTTACCTATGTCGGAGTTGCATAAGCTTCTGTATGACGACCCTCAATCGGAGCGTTTACGTCGTACGCAGTCTATTGCTGCCCTGATGTTCCAGTTTTGCGGGATGTCTTTCGCTGATCTGGCGCATCTGGAAAAATCAGCTTTGGACAGCGATGTGCTGCGCTATAATCGTATCAAAACGAAGACTCCTATCAGTGTTGGAGTATTGGATAGTGCTAAGGAGTTGTTGAACCAACTTCGGAACAGGCAGGAGTCTCGTCCGAATTGTCCGGATTATCTGTTCGGGATTCTCCGTGGTGATAAAAAACGGAAAGATGAGTGTGCTTATCGCGAATATCAGTCTGCCCTCCGGAAGTTCAATTATTGTCTGAAGGGGTTAGCGAAAGCTCTGCACTTGAAATCTCCCGTCACGTCTTATACGCTTCGTCATTCGTGGGCCACTACCGCCAAGTATCGCGGGGTTCCTATCGAGATGATCAGTGAGTCGCTGGGGCATAAATCGATCAAGACGACGCAGATTTACCTGAAAGGGTTTGAATTGAAAGATCGAACGGAAGTAAATCGAAGAATTAATCTTACGCTAAAAAATGTTGTTTAGATAGGATGAAATGATTTATATAGCTGATATACAGTGCTAATAAGTGTGCGTTACTTCTTAGGTAACGGAATGATTTATGGCGCAAAGATGGACATATTTATGAAAATACGCAAACAAAAATGAAATTATTTTCGGAAAATGAATCAAATGCAGGCATAACTGATGAATATTGCAATATTCGTGTTATGTCTTTTTTTTATTCTAATTTTTGAAAAACACCTTCACATCTGCTCTATTTCCAAGTTTATAGTCATCTTTTCATCGTTTCGTTGAAAAAAGTTCCCTGTTTAGCTTGCCTTATGTTTGTTCGTTACCTAAGAAGTAACGGATAAACATGGGGTAAAAAAACATGATTTTAAGAAAAGAGAAATCACTAAATGCTGGGCCTATTTATGGGACAGGGGAAGGCGTAGCACACTCAAAACGCTGGTATGTAGCTTTGGTTCGGATGCACCATGAAAAGAAGGTTTCCGAACGTCTGGACAAGATGGGAATCGAGAATTTCGTTCCCGTTCAACAGGAACTTCACCAATGGAGCGACCGTCGTAAGATGATTACCTCCGTCTTGCTTCCTATGATGGTGTTTGTACACGCCGATCCTAAGGAACGCATGGAAGTCCTGAGTTTTTCTACTGTCAGCCGTTACATGGTGATGCGCGGCGAGAGTAGTCCTGCTGTAATTCCTGACGAGCAGATGGCCCGTTTCCGTTTCATGCTTGATTATTCGGAAGAATCGATAAGCATGAACAGTTCTCCTTTGGCCCGTGGCGAAAAGGTTCGCGTGATCAAAGGCCCCCTGACGGGTCTTGTTGGCGAACTGGTCAATGTGGATGGTAAAAGTAAGATTGCCGTTCGTTTGAATATGCTGGGATGTGCTTGTGTTGATATGCCTGTCGGTTATGTAGAGCTGATTATGGCGGCTGTTTAAGGGAATCGAGGAAATGGATACAATTCTTTTACAAGAAAAGATTGATCGTTTATTGAATACTGTGCGTCTGTTGTTTCCTGATGGGAATAATGGGAGGGAGGTATATTCTGATGATTGGGTTCTATTGAATAAGCGCATTCATGATCAGATTGATGAATTGTACCATCAGCGGGGCGATACGGTAGAGCAGGAAGCTGCGTTATGCTTTGCTATGTTGATGGGATATTGCGTCTCAATGTATGCCAATTCGGAAGATGAATATAGAAAACAGGCTGTTCTGAGCCGTTCTCTGAATCTTCTTAATGTTCTTCCCCCTTCTCATCTTCAAGAACAATTATCTGCAGTCTTTCATAAAATGCATAAACTGTGTGAAATTTGCATTGTCAATGAAATATGAAGACTATTTAGTGAGCTTTATATATAACTTACAACTCAACATATGAATCAATTGAAAGCCGGTGCTTTTCTTTCTTACGTTTCCATAGGCTTAAATATGGTTATCGGTCTTTTGTATACACCTTATATGTTGCGTATGTTAGGTCAGTCGGAATATGGCTTGTATTCTTTAGCCGCTTCTGTAATCGCTTATCTGACAGTTTTAGATTTAGGACTCGGAAATGCGATAGTTCGTTATACAGCTAAGTTTCGTGCTGAAGGTAAAGTGTATGAACAGGAAGAGATGTTCGGTATGTTTTTTATTCTTTATATTGGAATTGGTGTTTTAGCTATATTAATCGGCTTTATTTTGTTTACAAATGTCGATAATCTCTTTTCAGCTGAGATGAATGCAAGCGAACTGTTGCGTATGCGTATTATGCTAGGATTGATGATATTTAACTTAGCTTTTACTTTTCCAATGAGTATTTGGGGATCTATAATGACTGCCTATGAACGCTTTGTGTTTCAGCGTATTGTTAGTATTATTCGGAGTATGTTGAATCCAGTGGTGATGATTGCATTGTTAGTCGTTGGTTACAAAGCCGTAGCTATGGTTGTAGTGACCACCCTTTTTAATGTAGTGACTCTTTGTATAAACTATTGGTATTGTAAGTATAAATTGGGTGTCAAACTTCGTTTTGCTCATTTTAAATGGGCTTTTTTACGTGAAGTTTCTCTCTATTCCTTTTGGATATTTCTAAATACTATCATGGACCGTATTTATTGGAGTTCGGGACAGTTTATATTGGGGGTCTTTCGTGGTACTGAATCTATAGCAGTCTATTCAGTAGCTATTCAGCTTAAAGATATGTTTTTTATGTTTTCTACGGCTATTTCAGGTGTTTTTTTACCTAAGATAACGGCGATGGTAAGTCAGGGGGCAACAGAAAAGGATGTATCTGATCTTTTTATTCGTACAGGACGTATTCAGTTTATCTTGATTTCGTTCATACTTACTGGTTATATATTATTAGGACAGTCTTTTGTAAATCTTTGGGCTGGCTCCGATTATGATCAGGCGTACTTTATTTCACTATTGTTTTTTCTTTCTACTTTGGTTCCTTTGGTTCAAAATATTGGTATTACTATTTTGATGGCACGTAATCAATTGAAATTTAGGTCTCTTCTTATTTTTGCTGTCTCAGGTTTAAGTCTTTTGGTAGCTATTCCATTGGCACGGCGTTATGGAGCTATGGGGTGTACTTGGGCTACATCTTTGGCACTTATAATAGGAAATGGTTTTATCTTAAATATTTATTATCATAAGAAAATTCATTTGGATATACGTCTTTTTTGGAAAGAAATAGCCTGTATGTCTTGTTTACCTATTATCATAATATTGGCTGGAAAGATACTTTTATGCTTTTTTACAATAGACTCTATCACTTCTTTTGTTGTTGCCGGAGTTGTCTTAACTATCTTCTTTATCCCAACTTTCTATTTCTTCTCAATGAATAGGTCAGAGCGTGAGTTGTTTAGAAAGCCGATATTACAGTTGGTAAGTAAAGTAAGATAAATGTATTGTAAGGTATATCTGTCGTATTTAATTTGAAATGATTATATTAAAAAATAAAAAGGACTGCTGTGGTTGTGAGGCGTGTGTTCAACGTTGTCCCAAACGTTGTATCAATATGCACGAAGATGAGGAAGGTTTCCTTTATCCAAATGTAAATCCTTCTCTTTGTATTGACTGTGGCTTTTGCGAAAAAGTATGTCCGGTAATTAATCAGTCCGAGATACATAAACCATTAAAAGTGTATGCTGCCAAAAATCAAGATGAGCAAATACGTTTGTCTAGTTCTTCCGGTGGAATATTTACGATGCTTGCAGAACAAGTTTTAAACGATGATGGAGTTGTTTTTGGTGCTCGTTTTAATGTGAATTGGGAGGTAGAGCATGGCTATGCTGACACATTGGATGGAATAGCATCTTTTCGTGGTAGTAAATATGTTCAAAGTCGTATTGGCGATAGTTACTTACAAGTAGAAGTTCTTTTAAAGCAGGGGCGTAAGGTACTTTTTTCGGGGACGCCATGTCAAGTTGCCGGTTTAAAAAAATATCTGGGTAATAGAAAGTATGATAATCTGTTGACTGTTGATGTTGTTTGTCATGGAGTTCCAAGTCCTTTGGTGTGGCGAAAATACCTTGGAGAGATAATACGCCCAAAAGGCGTCGCTGGAAAAAATACGGTTTTGTCATCTCTAAATGAAATACCCGTCATAACGGGTATTTCATTTAGAGATAAGAAGTGGGGCTGGAAAAAATTCGGTTTTGAAATCCGGATATCCGCCTTTGAGGCGGACGAAAATTCGGTTTTGAAATCCGGTATCCAAGAAGATATTTATTTATATGAACCGTTGGATAAAAATCTATTTATGAAAGGTTTTTTGAAGAATCTTTATTTACGACCTTCTTGTTATGCGTGTGCCAGTCGTTCCGGTAAAAGCGGTAGTGATATTACTCTTGCTGATTATTGGGGAATACAGTATGTGTCACCAGAAATTGATGATGATAAAGGTGTAAGTTTGGTTTTTCTTAATACAAGTAAAGGGCTATGTGTTTATGATTCATTGCATATACAGTCAATTGAGAGCTCTTACCAAAATGCATTAAATGGTAACCCATGTATTGAACGTTCCATTTCGATGGCGTATAACAGAACGCAGTTTTTTAAACAATGGAAAGATGGACATTTGTTGGAACTAATCAATAAACTAACAAAATCTACAATGCTTTCTCAACTTAAGAGATATTTGTTTCTTTTCTTAAGAAAAATAAGAATATTGAATTATTGTACTGCTTTGATAGTTAAATATAGAAAAAAACTGTTCTAGCTAACTCTTGAAAATGAGAGTTAATACTCATAATTAGAAAGAAATATGAAAATTGGTATTGTAACATATTGGTTCTCCGAAGAGAATTATGGTCAATTACTTCAGTGCTATGCCCTTCAGCGTTATCTAAGGGATAAAGGATATGATGCATTCCTTGTACTTATAAGAGAAAAAACAAATTCTTCTCAGGGAAAACTAAACGAAATATTAAGTAAGATTAAGACGGTTGTTGGCAGTCCTTTGTCAAGTATAGGAGAATTGAAGAATAAAATAAATAAAGTAAGGTATGCTCAGAACTACCCTGTGTCAAGAAAATTTAGCACCTTTATTAGAGACCATATAAAAACTACTAATAGTGAATATACTGTCGAGAATTTATATAGAAATCCACCGGAAGCTGACCTTTTTATTTGTGGTAGTGACCAGATTTGGGGAGGGTACTATTGGTTCTATTATTTAGATTTTGTACCTCAAGGTATTAGAAAAATGTCTTATGCTGCTTCCTTTGGAGGTATGAATGATTTTACAATTGAATACAAAGCAAAACTTATTAAATTACTGCAGCAATTTAATTTTCTTTCCTTACGTGAAAAAAGCGGAGTCGAATTTTGTCATAAGTTAGGATTTGAAAATGCATTAAAAATGCCTGACCCGACTTTGCTGCTAAATAGAGCTGAATATGATGAAATAAGAGAGGACTTTCCTGTTGATGGTAAATATGTGCTTCTTTATCTTTTAGGTAATAAAATATCTATGAAGGTTAAAGAAGTGTTTAATTATGCTCAATCTAAAGGACTTAATGTTATTTACATTGCATCTCAAGATCGTTATGATAAATATAGAAAGGATTTTCCTACTATCGGACAATGGGTAGACTTGATTGCTAAAGCGGAATTGGTTGTAACAAACTCTTTTCATGGTACTGTCTTTTCAGCAATGTATCATAAACCATTTATTGTTATTCCTCTAATTGGATCTCATTCTCGAATGAATACACGAATTGATGATTTTTTAAGTGAATCTCAATTAAAAAATAGAATTTATAAAGGTCATATCACAGAATTAGCTCAAAAAGAAATTGATTTTACTGTTTTTGAAAAGATAAAAGCATCTTGGAATACGTATGTAGAGCAAAAATTTCTAAAAGCATTATAACTGCAAACACTCAAATAATGGTTCTAAATTGAAAGGTATACCTTCGCTGCGAATCAAATTTTAAAATTATGTATAGTGAAGATGTTGAAAGGTTTTACTTTCAGTACTAGACCGAGGTCTTGCCTCATGGAGAGTCTCTCCAGTTATTTGGAGAGGATAATGTAAAAGTGTATACTGCAAAGCTGAAGCTATGGTATATATAATGAAATAAGATATTAAAATGAATATACTTTTTTTTACAGAAGAGGAGGTGCATCCTAATATTGGAGGTATTGAACGGGTAACTTCTATTTTAGCTAATGCTTTTATAGTTAATTATAAAGTAAATGTTTATTCAATGTTTTTACGTCCTGTTTTAAATTCACCAGGTATTTTTAGTGAACAAAAACAGTGGGATGGAACAGTAGAGGACATCTGTTCTTTTATAAATAATAATAAAATAGATGTTTTTATCTGTCAAAGACAAATTGAATTAATTTCTTTGTTAGCTCAAGCTGTAGAACGGAGTGACCGTATATGTTTGTTTGTAAATGTACTGCATTGTATGCCTGGTTATGAGTTACCTGAATGGGAATATTTGTTATATGGAATATTTCATGGTGATAAATTGTCGCAATGTAAAAGCTTGGCTAAATTATTATCCTATCCTTTTTATAGATATTACTCAAAATTAAAGGTTCGCAAGATAATGAATTACAATTATAGTTACAGTGATGCTTTTATTCTTTTATCACAGAGTTATAAAGAATTATATTGTGAAGTATATAATATTAAAAATAAGCAGAAATGTATATCAATAAATAATCCTTTATCATATAGTGAATATTATTTCGATGAAGAATATAGTAAAAAAGAGCATATACTAATTACTGTTTGTAGGTTGGAAGAACGGTCAAAAAGGGTTTCTTTATTACTTAAAATTTGGAAAAAAATACAGAAAAAAAAAGGAGATTGGAAATTATACATTATTGGTGATGGACCTAATAGAAAGGATTATGAAACAATGATATATACTCAAAGGATACAAGATGTTTCGATGCTTGGATTTGTTGATCCTTTTTTTTATTATAAAAAAGCCTCTTTGTTTGCTTTGACTTCTGCAAATGAAGGATGGGCGATGGTATTAACTGAAGCTATGCAGTGCGGTGTAGTTCCTGTTGTTATGGATTCATATTTAGCTGTACATGATATTATTAAACATGGGGAAAATGGACTATTAGTGCGAGATAGGGATATAAATGCATTTGCTACTTCTTTATTACATTTGATGAACAATCAAAAAGAAAGAGAAGGGTTAGCTAGAAATGCTGTTCAAGCGATGAAACGCTTTTCTCCAGATGTGATTGCAGGACAGTGGATGCAATTATTCACAGACTTATTGGAGCAAAAAAATAAAATTGTCTAATGTATAACTTAAGTGTAATAGTCCCAGTATATAACGTGCAGCAATATATTGGTCGATGTCTTGATTCTATTTTAAATCAGACTATGCAAGAAGGGGTAGAATTGATAATTGTAAATGATTGTACACCGGATAATAGCATGGATATTGTAAAAGAAAAAATTGAAGAGTATAAAGGGAATATTGATGTGAAGATAATTTTTCATGAATTAAATAAGGGAATTGCCGAAGTTCGAAATACGGGATTAGTAGCTGCAACAGGTAAATATATAATTTATATTGATAGTGACGATTATTGTGATAATGATATGTTTGCAAAAATGTATGAGAAAGGTTGTCAAGATAATGCGGATATAGTGTTATGTGACTTTTTCTATGAGAATGGTAATCGGAAAATAAACTATGAATATGAAGAGGAAAGTAAAGATGTTTTTTTTAACAATATACTATCTGGAAAATCTCCATCTTATTTATGGTGTAGAATGATTAGAAGAAGAATATATATAGATAACAAAATTAAGTTCATATCTGGTGTTAATATGCTTGAAGACCTAGTGGTTAGTATTCCCTTACATTTTTTTGCTGTTTCCATATCATTTGTACATGAAGTTTTATATCATTATGTGAAAAATGAAACTTCAATTGTACAAACCATAAAAGATTGGCAGATACAGAATGAGCTAGCTGCAATGCAAGCCATAGAAATGTTTTTGAAATCGAATGGCATTTATGAAAAATATAAAATACCGTTTTTGCAACGTACTTTAATAATTAAGGGAGATTCTTTATTCTTGTCTGCTACTCGAAATTATAAATACTGGAAGTCTGTATATCCGGAATCTCACACATACATTAAGCAGTTTGATTTAAGTTGGCATACGCGGTGGATACAAAGATTGGCTATATGTGGCATACCACAAGCTGCTATTGTATTATTTAATATAAGAAAATGGATTACAGAAAAATATATTAGATGAGAAAAATACTATTTGTAATAGAAGGGTTGTATGCCGCAGCGGGAATCGAACGAGTTAGTACTAATTTGTTGAATGTATTGACAAAAAATGGGTTTGATGTGTCTGTGGCTTTATTCGGCACCGATAAAACGACTTTTTTTCAATTGGATGAAAGCGTGAAACTGTATATGTTAGGTGTTCCCTTTGCTAATAAATTCAAATTAAGAGCAGCTTTTCAATTAGCAAATATTGCGAAAAGAATGAGACCTGACTATGTGGTAAATATAGCTGTACCAATGATGCAAGTAACTGTTATATCTAAAATGTTAGGAATGCCAGGTAAGGTTGTTACATGGGAGCATTTTAGTTTTAGTGTAGGGTCTAGGTGGGGGCAGATATTTAGATTATTTAGTGGAATTATTTCATGTAATACAGTTGTGTTAACAGAACGAGATAGGCAGGATTATCCTACTTTTTTACAAAAAAAAATTGCTTCAATTAATAATATTGTACAAGGAACAGCTATACGGTCCTTATTAACGAATAAGATTGCATTAAGTGTAGGACGTCTGTCTTACGAAAAAGGATTTGATATTTTATTGGATGTTTGGAAAGAGGTTGTAAAGGTACATCCTGATTGGATTTTGCAAATAATAGGGAGTGGTCAAGAGAAGGAGAGATTAATGCAAAAAATAATTTTATATGAATTGGAGCATGTTGTACAAATGATACCTACTGTTTCTAATATACAAGACTATTATCAGAATGCATCTATCTATATTATGACTTCTCGGCATGAAGGATTGCCTACTGTATTAATTGAAGCGAAATCTTACAACTTGCCTATCGTCAGTTTTGATTGTCCTTATGGTCCGAGAGCTATAATTAATGATGAAATAGACGGTTATTTGATTCTGCCAAACAACTGTTTAGAAATGGCAAAGAAGATATCATTGTTAATCGAAGATTTCTCTCTCCGAAAGAAATTAGGAGAAGCTGGAAATTTAGATTATACCAAACGTTTCTCTGAAAAATCCATATTATTTGAATGGAGCAAAATCTTAAAGTAGACTAGGATGGAAAAAATAAAAGCTTTTATTTTGATATTTGGTCTAAATCTTCGATTTTTATTACAAGTGACACTGGAGCAGGAATTCTTTATTGGCAATATGATAATATATCTAATTTTATTATTATCAATAGATTTTTCTAAACATTATCGCTATTTGCTATTTCTGATGTTAATCATATGTACTTTGCCACTCAATATGGAAGCAATGAGAACCGGATTTATTATATTGGTCTGTTTTTTTTGTGTAAAAATAGATATCAAGGATATTGCTTTATATAATTTTATATCTGGTATAATAGTAGTAGGAATTGTCTTTTATTTAATTGATGGAGGCATATTAAAAAATGAAAGTAATGTGTATTATAATGCTCTGGGTCAACTTCGAATTCGGCACTCTTTAGGTTTAGGTTGGAACAAATTTTCTCTTTATGTCTTTTCTATATTGATAAATTTATATATTTTATTGGGGGAAAAATATAAGATTGTAGTTTGTGTAATAATTGGGGGCATTTCATATTTATGCTATAAATCTTCCGGTTCGAATACAGCTTTTTATGCCTCTTTAGTATTGATCTTATCACATTTATTCTGTATATATAAAGTTAATAAACTTGTTATAAAACGAACTAGAATAATTAATACACTATTGTTATTTATTCCTTTTTTGTTCATTTTAATAGCTATTATAGGTGGCTTACTCTTGCATGAAACTTTATTGGATAGCTTACTCTCTGGACGTTTATCTTATATCAATATTTATCTTCATTCGATTACTTTTAAAGACGCTTTTATAGGAAATGCCAATATGCCAAATGTAATTATGGATAATTCTTATATTCGTTTACTTTTTGAAGGAGGAATTACTTTTTTTGTGTTTTTTTATTCTATATATTATAAAACAATTAAATCTTTAGATGAAGGGAATATTTATTTATTGCCTGTAATAATCTCTTTTTTGGTGATAGCTTTTTCAGAGACAACTTTATTTTCAATTGCAATTATAGGATATGCTACTCTATGGATTGTTTTATACCAAGGTGCTTTTAAATATGATAATAAATGATGAGATATGATAACTATTTTTACCCCTACTTATAATCGTGCTTATATAATAAGTAAATTGTATCATAGTTTATTACTTCAATCAAATAAAGATTTTGAGTGGCTGGTAATAGACGATGGAAGTACGGATGATACCGAGGAACTTTTTAAATCTTTTATTACTGAGCGGAAAATAAAGATTCATTATCTAAAAGTAAAGAATGGCGGAAAGCATCGTGCCATAAATAAAGGTCTTGAATTGGCACGGGGAAACTTCTTTTTTATTGTCGATAGTGATGATTATTTGCCTTGTAATGCACTTGAGCGAATTAGTTTTTTTACTAAACAGATTGAGAGTGAGGACGCTTTTGCAGGAGTTTCTGGGTTAAAAATATATCCGGATGGGAGAAAAGTAGGGGGAGAAGCTAAGTATACTGTATTAGATACGGATTCAATTAGTATACGTGAAAAAATTCATGTGAAAGGTGATATGGCTGAAGTTTTTAAAACAGAAATTCTAAAACAATATCCTTTTCCTGAGTTTAGCGGTGAAAAGTTTATTTCAGAAGGAATTGTTTGGAATCGTATTGCTCAAAAATATAAATTGAGGTATTTTTATGAAGGAATATATATATGCGATTATTTGTCAGATGGTTTGACTATGTCTATTAGGAAACATTCTCGGAATAGTCCTAAAGGGAGCATGTTGTGCTGTATTGAAAGTATGAAGCAAAAAAGAAATATTAAAACGAAAATAATATCCGCTATAAATTACTGGCGTTATACAATTAAGTATACAGGTAGTAGAAATGGGGAGATTTCCCCTATTTGGTGGAGTTATTTATTCTATCCAATAGGATTGCTATTTTATTTGAAAGATTCAAGAAAATGTGTATAGTATATATCGCCCTTCTTTATACTTATGCCTGTAATTATTTTGAAATTATTTATTTTTTATAGATTAAAAGCTTAGAGAGGCAGGAAAATGAAAAAGTATGAACCTGCCGAACAGTATAGTGAATGCTAATTAAATATTTATGCAAACTATTGTTTATATTGTTAATCAACTTCGAAAATCAGGTCCTGTAAATGTTTTGAGAGATATTATATCAAAACTAGATAGGGATAGATTTAAGCCTGTGATTATAAAGTTTATGCAGGATGATTTAGCTCGGAGTATTACTGAGCAATTTAGAGAAATGGATATTGATATTTATGAAATGAGGCTTTCATTTTGGAATTTGGAACTTGAAACAGGTATGGTAGCGTATAAACTTGATTTATTGTTGGACAAAATACGCCCTGATCTAATTCATACACATGGTTATCATCCAGTTTTGGTTACATCCCGACTTAAATATTCGTGTCCCAAGGTAGAAACCTTACATTGTATTTCTTGTGAGGATTTTATTTATTCTAAAGGATATGTTTTGGGATATTACATGAATTGGAGGTATTTGAAAAGATTGTATTATATGGATTGTTGTGTCGCTATTTCAAAAACAATACAGAAATTCTATAGAATGAAATTGCTAAAAAGCAATGTAGAATTAATATATAATGGAATTGATGAAAATGTATTTGTAAGAAAAAAACACAAGATGGAACTCCGCACTAAATTGAAATTACCATTGGATAAAAAAATATTCTTGGTAGTCGGTTCGTTAGAAATACGGAAAGACCCTGTAACAATTATCAAAGCATTTAAGCAGAGTCTTAACAAAGAATCATCTCATTTGATTTTTTTGGGACAAGGACCTTTGAAAAATAAGTGCGGGAAAATGACAGAGAATGACCCTAATATTGAATTTAAAGGGTATGTTTTTAATGTTTTTGATTATTTTATGGCAGCCGATTATTCAATTTGTGCTTCTAGATCTGAGGGCTTTGGGTTGAATTTCATAGAGGCTTTGATGGCAGGGGTGCCGGTTATTGGATCGAAAATTGGACCGTTCAATGAGTTTGCTGCTCTGTATCCTCAACTGCAACCTTTGCAATTTGCAACAGGTAATGTGAACGAATTAGCTGAAAAAATTACTTATGCAATGTCTAATTCAATAGAAATTGAAAATCTTATTCCTGATCTTATTAGTCGATTCTCTGCTACTGCAATGGCACAGTCATATATGCGGTTATATGATGAATTAATAGAAAAGTGAAATTTATATTATTCTTTCAGTTTGTGGAGAATATATTAGTTTGATTTTCGATACGTATTTTACCTAATTCTTTGCATACAACTCTTTATAAAAGTTCTTAGAAACTAGCAAATAATATGCTGAAACGTCACTTACAACATTCTCCCCAATTTTTCCTGGCCTTTTATGCGAGTATTTTTATCTTTCTGATTTATACTTGCGCCTATGCGTTCCGTAAACCTTTTACAGCGGGGCTTTATGCAGATGAATATTTATGGGGCTTTGACGTGAAGATTCTTTATGTTTTAGCGGAGATCATAGGTTATGCCTTGTCGAAATTCATAGGTATCCGTGTCCTTTCTTCTATGAAACCTCATCAGCGTATTTACTATACTATAGGTTTGATGAGCTTTTCAGAGATTGCTCTTTTAGGCTTTGCGGTTTTCCCCGTTCCACTGAAGATTTTTTCGATATTTCTTAGCGGACTTCCCTTAGGTATGATTTGGGGTGTGGTTTTCAGTTATATAGAAGGGCGTCGTATAAGCGAAGTTCTGAATGTAGGCCTTAGTGTGGCGTTGATTGTATCGTCCGGACTGGTGAAGACGTTGGGACAATTTCTTATGGATACCTTTCATGTGACCGAGTATTGGATGCCTGTAGCTACCGGTGCTTTCTGTTTTCCGGTAATGCTTGTCTGTGCTTATATGCTGAATCAGATTCCTGAACCATCAGATCTTGATATCCGCCTGCGTACCAGACGCGGCCCCATGGATCAGCATGAACGTCGAAAATTTCTTCATAAATTCTTTTGGGGAATTTGTATGTTGATCGTCTTTTATGGTTCCCTGACGGTGTTCCGTGAATTGCGTGATTCTTTTGCTGCCGATATCTGGAATGAGATGCATATCGAAGGTGCCTTTATTTTTACTCAGACGGAGCTTCCGATTGCCTTCCTTGTCTTATTGCTGATGTTCCTGATTGTTTTCATTCGAAACAACCGTCTGGCGTTGAATCTGATTTATTCGATTTCGGTCATCGGCAGTTGTCTCATGATTTTTTCCACCTTCTTGTTTCTTAAAGGTTATTTGTCTCCCATCACTTGGATGATTAGTTCAGGTTTGGGTATGTATATGGGTTATATTCCTTTTACTTACCTGATAGAGCGCCTGATTGCTTCGCTGAAAGTGGTCAGTACAGCTGTCTTCGTGATGTATCTGGCTGATTCTTTCGGCTATCTGGGTACGACAGTCGTATTCCTGATGAAGAATTTTGCTCATCTGGAATTGTCATGGACATCTATGCTTGCGAATACTGCTTTTATAACAGGTTTTATTTCCCTGGTTACGATCATTATCGTATACCGATATTTTCGCCGTCAACTTAATACACTCACCATATTATCAGAAAAATGATAAAGACAGCTATGATAATGGCCGCAGGTACGGGTACCCGTTTTGGTCATTATACAGAATTGATTCCTAAAGGCTTTGTTGAAATAGGCAATGTTCCTATGATTATTCGCTCCATAGACACTTTGCTCTCCTGTGGAATAGAACGTATTGTAATCGGTACGGGATATCACAAGGAGGTTTATGAGGCATTGAAGTTACAATACCCCCAGGTAGAAACTTGTTTTAGTCCCCGCTATGCGGACACTAACAGTATGTACACCCTTTACAATACTCATCCTTTGCTAGGTACGGACGATTTTTTGTTGCTGGAATCCGATCTTGTCTTCGAAAGGCGGGCCATCACTACCCTGTTGGATTGCCCGCATCAGGATGTGATGCTTATCACTCCGGTAACTAAGTTTCAGGACCAGTATTATGTGGAGTATGACGAGAACCACCGTCTTTCCAATTGTTCCGTGAATCGTGATGAAGTAGATGTAAAAGGTGAGTTGGTAGGCATTCATAAGCTTTCCAATACATTTTACAGGAAGATGTGTGTTGATTATGCTTCCATCGTAGCTGACCAACCTAAATTGGGCTATGAGTATGAGCTGCTCCGAATGTCCCGTTCTGTATGTCCTGTCCATGTCCTGAAAGTGGATGGGTTAATGTGGTATGAGATAGATGATGAAATGGACAAAGAATATGCCGAAGCAAATATAATTCCTCAATTTAAATAAATATGCAAGTAATAATTTTGGCAGCCGGTATGGGCCGGAGACTGGGTGAACTGACTCATGACAATACCAAATGTATGGTTAAGGTGAATGGCGTTCGTCTGATTGACCGTTTGCTTGAGCAACTGGTTTCGGTCCCTTGTTCCCTGCATCGCATTGTTATTGTGATCGGATATGAGGGTAAGAAGCTGAGAGAATATCTGGGAGATTCTTTTCATGATATCCCTTTGGAATATGTTGAGAACCCCATTTATGATACAACTAACAATATCTATTCTCTATTCTTGGCAAAAGAGGAACTGTCCCAGGATGACACATTGCTGGTAGAGTCAGATATGATTTATGAAGACGGCGTGTTTGATAAAGTTTTGGCTGACGCGTCTCCTAATTTGGCTGTGGTAGCTAAATATGAAAGCTGGATGGACGGCACAATGGTTGTTCTTGACAGTGACAATAATATTGTAAGCTTTGTTCCCAAGTCCGCATTCAGTTATAATGATCTAGCCCGCTATTATAAAACGGCTAATATCTATAAATTCAGCCGTGACTTTTCCGTATCCAAGTATATTCCTTTTTTGGAGGCTTACAGTAAGGCAATGGGGACGAATGAATATTACGAGTCTGTTCTGCGTGTTCTTTCCATGCTGGACAAGACTGGTCTGAAGGGTCTTACAATGGATAATATGAAATGGTATGAAATAGATGATGTGCAGGATCTGGATATCGCGGAAACTCTGTTTGCGGATGGTGAAACGAAGCTGCTCCGCTATCAACAGCGTTATGGCGGTTATTGGCGTTTCCCGCACTTGTTAGATTTTTGTTATCTTGTGAATCCTTATTTTCCTACGGAACGAATGAAAAATGAACTTCGTGCCAGTTTTGATACATTGCTGGGCGAGTATCCTTCAGGTATGAAAGTAAATACCTTGTTAATGGGAAAATACTTTAATATTCATCAGGATTATGTTTGTGTGGGGAACGGAGCGGCCGAACTGATCAAAAGTCTTATGGAACAACTCACCGGAAAGCTGGGAGTTATTTATCCTACTTTTGAGGAATATCCTAACCGTAGGGATAAGAATGCCCTGGTTTCTTATATTCCTGATAATAGAGACTTCAGCTATACAGCTAAAGATCTGGAAGAGTATTTTGAGGATAAGGATGTCAGTTCACTCTTGTTGATCAATCCCGATAATCCTTCCGGTAATTTTATTCCTCGTGAAGATGTGTTAGGTTTGGCGACGTGGGCAAAGTCCAGAAATATCCGCTTGATCGTAGATGAATCCTTTGTCGATTTCTCGGTGGAATCGGTATCCAATACATTATTACTGGATAATATATTGGAGAGTTTTCCTAACCTGGTTGTAATGAAGAGTATTTCCAAGTCCTATGGTGTTCCGGGGCTGCGTTTAGGAGTATTGGCAACAAGTGATACGTCCTTGATTCAGATAATCCGCAAGGATGTTTCCATCTGGAATGTTAATTCTTTTGCTGAATATTATATGCAGATATTTGGAAAGTATGAAAAAGATTATCTGCAGGCGTGTCAGGAATTTATATCTGAGAGGGAACGGTTCTGTCAGGAGTTACAAAATATTTCATTTTTACGTGTAATTCCTTCACAGGCTAATTACTTTCTGTGTGAGGTTATTGGTATTTCTTCAAAGGAGCTAACCTTAAGATTATTGGAGGAGAATATACTGATAAAGGATTGTAGTGAAAAACTTGCTTTTAGTGGGAGAGACTATATTCGAATTGCGGTAAGGGGTGAAGAAGATAATACTAAATTGATACAGGCGTTGAGCACTGGTCTGGAAAGGATATAAACATGAATGAAGAACATTATTTATCAGACGAAGATATTAAGAAGGTAGAGCTTGATGCTTTGATATATATACGACAGATTTGTCAGGAATATCATTTGCGTTATTATTTGGCATACGGTACTTTACTGGGGGCTGTTCGTCATCAAGGTTTTATACCTTGGGATGATGATATTGATATTTTAATGCCCCGTAGAGATTATGAGCGACTTTTGCAGATTACTTCTTCTTTGAATCATGAGCGCTACAAAGTTGTATATAATCAGAAAGATAAAGACTATTATTATCCTCATGCCAAACTGGTGGATACTCATACTATATGTGTGGAAAAAGGCTTATATCCAATCCGAAATATGGGAGTCTGGATTGACCTTTTTCCAATGGATGGTATGCCCGGCAGATTTCGTCTGCATTATATGAAAATGCGTATTCTTAATAAAATGAGAGCATTATCTGTACATCGTATCTTACCAAAAGTATCTGTATGGGCATTCCCTATTGTTTATTTAGTGTGGAAAATGACACAGTTGGTGGGATTCCAATATTTCATTAACCAGATGGAACGTTTGGCTTGTAAATGTGATTATGAGTTATCCGATTATGTTTCTTGTATAGTAGAGCCGGATTCAGTAAAGTGTATCTATGAAAAAGATATATTTGCTTCATCTGTATCCTTATCTTTTGAAAATGAGTCGTTTGAAGTACCGGTATTGTATAAAAAATATTTGGAATATACTTATGGTGATTATATGCAGTTACCCCCAATTGAAAAGAGGTTAGGTCATTCTTTTGAAGCTCAATGGAAACCTTAGTTAACATCAATAATGTATACCTGTTTAAATAGGTATTCACAGATGATGAAATTTCATTGTTTGATTTTTCCTTCCTGAATAAAATCTGAGTTATATAATGGAAAATTTTAGTGTGTTAATGTCTGTTTACGCACGCGAGCAGAGTGCTTTTTTAAAAGAAGCGCTTCGTAGTGTGTTTGAGCAAACTGTGCCTCCTTCTGAGGTAGTGTTGGTAAAAGATGGTCCCTTGACTACAGAATTGGAGACTGTTATTGCAAGTTTTGCGGAACATTATAAGAATTTGAAAATTGTTGCTTTGGCCAAAAATATGGGATTGGGCAATGCGCTTAATGTCGGTTTATCTGCATGTACTTATAGACTGGTTGCACGCATGGATAGTGATGATTTGTCTTTGCCCGGACGATTTGAAACCCAATTGCGTGTATTTGATGAATACCCGGATGTTTCAGTAGTTGGAGGATGGATTTCTGAATTTGAGAATAATCCGGAACAAATAATCTCCTATCGAAGAGTTCCTGAATTTGATTGTGAGATAAAACATTTTTTTTGTTCAAAATGTCCTGTAAATCATATGACTGTTATGTTTCGTAAAGAGGATATTCTTAAAGTTGGTGGGTATCAGCATTTTTACTTACTGGAAGACTATTGGCTATGGACAAGAATGATTAATGAAGGTTGTAAATTTTATAATATACAAAATATCTTGGTTAACGTACGTGGCGGAGCTGCTATGGCTGCAAGACGTGGGGGATGGAAATATGCGAAGAGTGAAATACGGTTTCAAAGGAAAATCTTACAAATGGGATTAATCAGTTTGCATATATTTTTAAGAAATGTTTGTGTTCGTTTTTCTATCCGTATGATACCAACTGGTTTGAGGAGTTGGGTCTATGAAAAAGTATTAAGGTAATTCTTTCAATTTAAATATTTTATGGGGTATAGTGAAGAGTTCATTCCGGATGGAATGAATGGTTTTGAACGTAATGTGAAACGAGTAGGGGATTGTATTATTGCGGGAGTTTTATTATTAATATTCTCCCCCTTGTTCTTAATCTGTTACCTGGCAGTGAAACGTGAGGACAGTGGTCCTGCTATATTCAAGCAGGAACGTGTCGGTCGGTTTGGTCGCCCGTTTTATATCTATAAGTTTCGTAGTATGCGACTGGATGCTGAATCTATGGGACCTCAGTTATATAAAGGCGGAAGAGATCCACGATTAACTAAAGTTGGTAAGTTTTTGCGGGAACATCATTTGGATGAATTGCCGCAACTGTGGAATGTGTTTTGTGGGCAGATGGCCTTTATTGGTCCCCGCCCGGAACGCAAATTTTATATTGATCAAATAATGGAGCGTGATTCTCGTTATAGATTTCTATATCAGATCCGTCCGGGAGTAACTTCATATGCTACTCTTTATAATGGTTATACTGATACGATAGAAAAAATGTTGCGTCGCCTGCGTTATGACTTGTTTTATCTACAACATCGCTCCTGGTTGTTTGACTTTAAAATATTAGTAAAAACCTTTGTCTATATAGTTTTTGGTAAGAAATTCTAATAATAACAGTAAAAGTAATATGAACTATAAATCCTTTTTAATTGTGTTGCTGGCTTTTGTATTGGCTAGCTGTCAGTCTTATAAGAAAGTGCCTTATTTACAGGATGCAGAAGTGGTGCTGTATGGAGTTCAGAATGAACAGTTGTATGATGCAAAGATCATGCCTAAAGATTTGTTGACGATTGTGGTGTCATGTACGAGTCCTGAACTAGCTGCACCTTTCAATTTGACAGTTGCTACACAAGGTAATATTGCTTCGAATTATACTACCACTCAACCTGCTCTACAGCAATATTTGGTTGATAATGAAGGTAAGATTAACTTCCCGGTCTTAGGCGAATTGCATGTGGGAGGATTAACTAAGAAGGGTACTGAACAGATGATTGTGGAAAAACTGAAGCCTTATATAAAAGAAACGCCTATTGTAACTGTACGAATGGTGAATTATAAAATTTCAGTTATTGGAGAAGTCGCCCGTCCCGGTACCTTTACTATCTCGAATGAAAAAGTGAACTTGCTGGAAGCATTAGCTATGGCAGGGGATATGACTGTATATGGATTACGTAATGACATTAAATTAATAAGAGAGGACGCTAACGGCAAACAGGAGATTATCCCGTTGGACTTAAATAAAGCTGAGACAATTCTTTCTCCATATTACTGGCTGCAACAGAATGATATAGTTTATGTAACACCCAATAAAGCTAAAGCACGTAACTCTGATATCGGAAATAGTACAAGTTTGTGGTTCTCTGCCACCTCTATCCTGATATCCATCGCCAGTCTATTATATAATATCTTAAGATAACATTCGTAACAATGAAAGAAGAACTAACAAACGAGAAATTGCGCGAAGCAGAAGATAAAGAAATAGATATTCAGGAATTGCTTTTTAAATATCTGATTCACTGGCCTTGGTTTGTAGGGGCAGTGATAGTATGTTTGATTGCTGCTTATGTTTATCTGTATGTTGCTACTCCTGTATATAACATTTCTGCTACAGTCCTGATCAAAGATGATAAGAAAGGAGGAAGTTCAAACAATGTAGCCGGATTGGATGAATTGGGACTTAGTGGGTTAATCACTTCTTCGCAAAGCATAGATAATGAAATAGAAGTGTTGCGTTCTAAAACTTTAGTGAAAGAAGTAGTCAACTACTTAAATTTATATGTTACTTATCAGGATGATGATCAGATCCCTTTAAAAGAGTTGTACAAGACATCTCCTGTACAGGTTAGTATGATCCCACAAGAAGCAGAGAATCTGAAGAAGAACATCGTTATTGAAATGGTGGTACAGCCACAGGGTAGTTTGGACGTGAATGTGAAAATGAGAGATAAGGAAATTCAAAAACATTTTGAAAAATTACCTGCCATTCTTCCTACTGATCAGGGAACACTTTCTTTCTTTCAGACTAAGGATTCTATATTTTCGAAGAAAAATGAAGAGGTGAGTTCTCCTGTTCAAGATGTACGACATATCACAGCTACCATTAGCCAGCCTATGAATGTGGCTAGAGGATATTGTGAGAATCTATCTATTGAACCTACCTCAAAAACTACTTCTGTAGTAACAATCTCTTTAAAGAACTCCAGTTTGCAGCGTGGGCAGGATTTTATCAACCAGTTGCTCGAGATGTACAATCGTAATACCAACAATGATAAGAATGAAATAGCGCAGAAAACGGCAGAGTTTATTGATGAACGAATTGGTATTATTTCAAAAGAGCTGGGAAGTACGGAAGCTGATCTGGAGACTTTTAAACGTGATGCGGGAATTACTGATTTGAGTAGTGATGCACAAATTGCTCTGACCGGTAATGCTGAATATGAAAAGAAACAGGTCGAGAACCGTACGCAAATTAGCTTAGTGGAAGATTTGAAGAAATACTTAGGTCATAACGAATATGAGATATTACCCAGCAATGTTGGTCTAAAAGACATTACTCTTGCCGCACAGATAGACCGATACAATGAAATGCTTATTGAACGTAAACGTCTGCTTCGTACTTCCACGGAGAATAATCCTGCTATCATCAATTTGGATACCAGTATTCGTGCCACGAAGGCGAATGTACAGGCTACTCTTGAAGGTACACTGCAAGGGTTGTTCATCACCAAAGCCGACCTTGACCGTGAAGCCAAACGCTATATGCGTCGTATCAGTGATGCTCCGGGTCAGGAGCGTCAGTATGTGAGTATAGCCCGTCAACAGGAAATAAAGGCGGGATTGTACTTGATGTTGTTGCAAAAGCGTGAGGAAAATGCCATTATGCTGGCTGCTACTGCGAACAATGCGAAGATTATAGATGATGCTATTGCCGATGTTATTCCTGTATCTCCAAGGCGAAGTATTATTTATTTGGCTGCGCTGGTCTTAGGAATTGCGATACCTGTTGTTGTTATCTTCCTGATTGATCTGACGAAGTTCAAGATCGAAGGTCGTGCTGATGTGGAGAAACTGACAAGTGTACCTGTTGTGGGTGATATCCCATTGACGGATGAAAAGAATGCCAAAGACGGTTCTATTGCCGTATTCGAGAATCAGAATAACCTGATGAGCGAAACTTTCCGTAACATTCGAACGAATATCCAGTTTATGCTTCAGAATGATAAGAAGGTAATACTTGTTACTTCAACAGTCAGTGGTGAAGGGAAATCATTTACTTCGGCTAACTTGGCTATCAGTCTTTCTCTTCTAGGGAAAAAGGTGGTAATTGTAGGTCTTGATATTCGCAAACCGGGATTGAATAAGGTTTTCAATCTTTCGAGCAAGGAGAAAGGTATTACTCAATATCTTGCCAATCCGGAAATGGATTTGATGAGTTTGGTACAGTCATCTGATGTGAATAAGAATCTGTATATTCTTCCGGGTGGAACCGTTCCTCCCAATCCTACGGAGCTATTGGCACGTGATGGACTGGACAAGGCCATTGAGATTCTGAAGAAGAATTTTGATTATGTCATCCTTGATACTGCTCCTATCGGTATGGTAACGGATACTTTATTGATTGGTCGTGTGGCGGATTTATCAGCATACGTATGCCGTGCCGATTATACGCATAAAGCGGAATACACACTGATTAATGAGTTGTTCCATGAACAGAAGTTGCCTAATCTTTGTACCATTATTAATGGCGTAGACCTGAAGAAGAGAAAATATGGTTACTACTATGGCTATGGCAAGTATGGCAAGCATTATGGCTATGGTAAACGTTATGGATACGGATATGGTTATGGGCAAGAGAAGTAAGTTCGTTTTGAGTAATTAAGCATTATTCTTTGGAAATTTGGTGATAAAGGCTTTACTTTGTGATACTAACTGAAGAGAAATGAAAACATTACCGGAATATATCACATTATTACAAAGCTATATGCAACAAAATGCATCTAAGTATGGCATCTTGCGTATGGGGATATTTGGTTCTGTTGCTCGTAACGAGCATACAGATGTTAGTGATGTTGACGTTTATGTGGAAGGGCAACTTCATGGATTCTTTGCTTTGGCTGGTATAAAGCAGGATTTGGAAGAACTGTTAGGTTGCAAAGTCGATATTGTTCGCTTGCGAGACAAGATGGATTCATTTCTACGTGAAAAAATACTAAAGGAGGGCATTTATGTATGATACTCTGATTGATTATATTATGTAAATTACAAAAGTAAGCACCCATTGTGCTATGCAATGAGTGCTTACAGATACTACTTTATAACTCCCTATATTCCTCTACACAAGGGTAGCAGGGACACTCCTTAAGAGGATTCAAATCATGATGTCCCACTATCAACGCTTTTGGAAAATTTTTCTTTAGCTCACGGAGCAGAGCTAACAACGATCCCCGTTGCTCTAGCGTACGTGTGTCTTTAGCTTGTCCGTCCGCATCCAGTCCTCCTTCGTAACAGATTCCTATAGAATGTTTATTGTGCTTAAGGCAATGTGCTCCGACCTTTTCTAGTGGTCGTCCCGGATGTATTTCCCCATCACGTGTGATGTAGAAATGATAACCGATGTCACGGAATCCCCGATGTCGGATATGATCCTGTCGGCAAGCCTCCGCCGAGAGGGCTTTTCCCTCCGGCGTGGCACTGCAATGAATGATAATCAGTGTAATGGTCCGCATCGTTCTACATACAGCTTTGTACTCCTATCAATCCTCCTACAGCGGTGGCGACAGTGATGATTACTTTGATAATGAAGCTCCATACGGAGCGTGATGATGAATTACTCATAATTTTTGATTTTAAATGAAAAAAACATTGATTTTTAGTAAGTCCTTAGCCGAAACAGGCTAAGAACTTAGTATGATTTAGATTACGAATTAAACAGTCGGGTCCGGTGCTTCTTCGTCTCCTTCGTCCGGATTAGGTTTCGGATCGGGAGTGTTGCCTGAACCGGAACCTCCTCCTCCGGGCGTTGTCGGTTTCTGATACTCCGCCTGCTGCTTCAATTGGCTGTCGAGCTTCAGATTGGTCGTTGATAAGTTTCCAGTGGCACGTGCTTTGAGCCGCATACCTGTGATGTTCTTCTCCAGCGAGAACTCTTCCAGCGTTTCGGCAGCCTTGCTGCGGATTCCTACACCGAAGATGGCTAGATCATCAATTTTCACACTTTTGCCGTCGAGCAGCAGTTCCTTGATGCAGTCCACCATATCAGTGAGCACGCCTTTGATCACCCCACTGGAATACGGTGAAT
>OJJF01000070.1_pt1 | contig 98421 bp, 83 predicted proteins | sample 1596121 | NCBI WGS metagenome assembly OJJF01 (sample SAMEA4350135, study PRJEB24818) | metagenome | biome: human; feature: gut; material: faeces | place: Denmark | collected 2013-09 | reverse complement strand
TATTCATGATTATGTTCCTAAGTTTGAAACTGATTACTGGGCTAGATATAAAGCCAAAGAACTTGGTACTTCTGCTAAGTTAATTAAGAAGGAATGGGATACTATTCGTGACAATGCTTGTGATATGGGTAATGTCTATCATAATAACTTTGAAGATGGAATACGTAAAAACAGTAAGTTTTTTAATGCTATTAAATATCTTAATAATTCAGTTAGTACTCAGATGACTACTGTTGCTGATTTAGATGTTATAGATGATTATGTTAGACTATTAGATATTGATGAATTTATAGATCATACTGAAAACAAATATCCGGAGATATACGAAGTCTTTAAATACTATACTGATAGAGGTTATAAGATATATTCTGAGATCGGTGCTTTTCTTCCTGATTATCTTATTAGTGGAACTATTGATATTCTTCCTATTCGTGAAGATGGTTTTGTTATTCTAGATTGGAAAACTAATCGCACTGGATTACGTTTTGAAGCAGGTTATTATCGTAAAGATAAAACTGTTCGTCCTAATCAAGAAACAAATGAATGGGTAAGTAAACCAGACGATACTATGCTTCCTCCACTTGGACATCTTTCTAATTGTAATGGAAATACTTATAGCTTACAGCTTAATATCTATTCTCGAATGGTATCTCTTATTACTGGTCTTCCTTGTAGAGGTTTAGCTCTTTGTCATATTGAAATTCCTTTTGTTCTTAATCAATATGGTCGTCCTCAAAGATTCAGTGACGGATTTCATATTGATACTACTAAACAAGAGTCTGCTAAATGGTATAAGATAAATCGAATGGATAATGAAGTTAATGCTATATTTCATAGTCGTTATCAATCTATTCACGGTACTCAAAAGAAACAATTAAATCTATTCGCATCATGAGTAAATATAATGATGAATTAATTAATAAATGTCTTAAAACAGATTGGAAAAAGACATTAGAAGCTAAAGGTTATTCCTATTTTGTTAATGGTGATTATAACCTTAATCTTATCGGAGTTCGTTCTGCTGATCATAGTAATGAATTCAACGATGCATTCATTATTGAATATTGGAATAAGAAAGGTAATAAGTTCTGTCCTATATTTCCTTGTACAACAGATCCCGGCTATAAAAGTCTTGCTAATCCTGTTAACATTAAAGGTTGTGCTATTCTAGTTCCCGGTCAATATCGTGGTGCTTGGAAAGTTGGTTATCATAAAGGACAATATAAAGCTCTCGTTCAACATAAACCTGTTAAAGTTTATCGTGATAATAATAAAGATTATTATCTTGATTTTAATCCTGAGACTATTGAAGAAGGAATGTTTGGAATTAATATTCATAAAGCCGGAGATTCTAGTGTTGTTGTAGATGGTTGGTCTGCTGGTTGTCAAGTTCTAGCTCGTAGTTTTGATTTTAATGAACTAATGAATCTTGTTACTCTTGCTACTCCTATTTGGGGAGATAGATTTACTTATACTTTACTTGAAGAAAAAGATTTGTTGAGATGAAGACATTAAAGATAGTATTGATAGTTATAGTAATACTAGTTGTAGCCATTTGGTTGCTAAAATTATTAAATAACGATAAGAAAGGTGTAGAAATTTCTTATGTCAAAGTAGACACTGTTTACGTTGAAAGTAACAAACGTGATAGTATTGCTAAACTTATTGATACTATCTTTATTAATAATGCTAATAATACAAAGAATGAAGAAGAACTACATAAAGCTATTGTCGATAGTGATAGTGTTGCTATTGTTCGGAAGTTCATTGAGTTGTGCTCAAAGCCAGTCGGAAGATAGATTGAAGCAAATGGAGAGTGAAGTAGATTCTCTAGTTTCACATTCCTTTACGGGGGTGGATTCAATAAGTCTTAATAAAGATATTATTAAAATAGCTAATGCAAAGCTAATTCTATCTAATGAATATAAGTCTCAATATGAAAGTTTTAAAGCTGCTTATGAACTTAAAGTTCAAGATTGTATATTTGCTGATAGTATTATAGCTAGACAAAAGTTTGAGATTCGTAGAATATCTACTGTTGCTAATAATGCTATTGATAGTCTTAATGATGAACAAAAGAAATCTAAGAAATATAAAAAGCAACGTAATGTAGCTATTGGTTTTGGAACTATTATAACTATTGTTGCTGCAATGCTTATTAAATAAAATGAAATATGGAATTACGCGAATATCCATTTTGGAATTATATAAATGAAGATAAATCTCATTATCCACATGCTAAAGATAATGGTTATCATGATCCTACTGATTCATTCCTTATAGGTGAATCGGGAGGATTTCTTCTTAATATTAATCCAAAGTATAGATTCGTTAATACTCATTTGCTTACTCCTGCTGCTAATGAGTTTGAAAAGAATGGAGGAAAGTACACACTATTTAATGAAGATAGTATTCCTCATATTAACTTTCGTAAGCAGGAAACTATTCGTAGAATGGTAGGTTATAAAGCTCCTTGTAAATTAAATACCGAAACTGGTGAAGTTGAAGATTTATATATTACAGGCGAGCATTATAATTTTATTAACTATGGACGTATTCTTAAACTTGATACTAAAACTCTTAGAATAGAGAAAGGTAAAGTTACTGGTAAGAAGATTCTAGGCTTTCCTCGTTTTATTGATTGTCAATGGTGGTACTTTATTATTAAGCAGTTCTGTAAAGACAATGGTTTCTTTCTTATTAATGATAAAACTCGTCGTGGTGGTTTTAGTTATATGGAAGCTATTGGTTCTGCTAATTATATAAACCTAGTTCCAAATCGTTCTGTTATTCATGCAGCCGCTGATAATAAGTTCTTGATTCAATCTGGTGGTCTATCTGACTTTATGAAGAAACAGATTATCTTTTATGAAAGTCATACTCCTTTTGCTAGAGGTATTGCTAAGATTGATTCAAGTGACTTTATTCTAGGTTTTAAAGATCAAAGTACAGGAGTTGTAGATACTAGTAGTTGGAACAGTGCTTGTATATCAGTATCAACTAATAATAATCCGTCTGCTGCTGTTGGTAAAGATGCCGGAGAGATTAAGTGTGAGGAAATGTCTGAATTCGAGAACTTCGATGACTTTATGGACGTTACTACTCCAACACTTAAAACTGGTTCTGTACTTACTGGTTTCTTAAATGCTTGGGGAACTGCTGGTAAAGCTAATAAAGGCTGGGCTGTATTCGAACAAAACTTCTATGATCCTAGATCGGGTTCATTTATGGCTTTTGAAAATGTTTGGGATAAAGATAGTAGAGATTCTGTTTGTGGTTATTTTAAACCTTATTGTTGGGGTCTTGAAGGTTATAAAATTAGTGAAGATTCTTCTATTGCTAATCTTACTTCTCTTGATAAAGATGGTAATTCTGATGTAGCTCTTGGATTTAAGATTGCAGAAGAAGAACGTGCTGCTGAGAAGAAGAATTCTAAATCATTCTCTAAGTATATTAGTTATTGTGGTCAATATGCTAATATGCCTGCTGAATCTTTTAGTTCTGTTACTGAGAATATATTTAGTAGTGAAATACTTGATGAATGGGAACAAGAACTTCGTATTAGCAATGATTATAAATTCTATACTGATGGTTTGTTTGTTGAATACGATAACGAGAAGTTCGAATTTATGTCTAATGCTCGTATTGCAACTCGTGAAGGAGCTAAGTTTAATCATGACTATTTCGATTATATTAAGAACGTTCCTCGTCATAGTAATGAAGATCCGCATGGTTGTATTCGTATATTTTTTAGACCTATTAGCGTTGTTTATACTGATAAGAAAAGCAATACTCCGATCAAAGGTTGTCCTCCCGGAATTTATAGTATAAGTTATGACCCTGTTGGTATTGATAAAGACAAAGGCGAAATTACTAATAAGCACTCTCATAATAGTATTAAAGTTTGGATGAATCCATGTATTTATAATGGATATAAAACTAAACTTTGTGCTACTTATTATGGTCGTCCTAATACTCTTGAAGAAGCTGATAGAATTTGTTATAACTTAGCTCGTATGTATAATTGTATTGGAACTACTAATGTTGAAACCAACCGAGGCGAAACTATTAGTAACTTTAAGAAATGGAAAGCTCTTCGTTATTTAGGTTGTCATCCAGTATGGTTGTGGGATACTTCTATTAAGAATAAAATTAGTACTACTATTGGTTATAACGTAGGTAATAATCAAGTTAAACTTGATGGTCTACGAATGCTTAAAGAAATGCTTTATACTGTTGTTGGTAAACGTCCAGACGGAAGAGAACTATTAGTTCTCCATACTATATATGATCATCCTTCTGTTCTTGAATTAAAGAAATGGAACGAAACAGGTAACTTTGACCGTGTATCAGAAATGATTGTTCGTGGTATCGAATGGGCTGCTAATGATAAGTTTGCTGAGAATGAAATGAAACATCGTAAAAAGGTCGATACTCAAGAGGATAACTTTTGGACTAGACCTAGATATTAAAACTATTAATAATAATGATTATGTTTGGATGGATGAAAGTAAGTAACCGTATGCTTCATTTTAAATACGGAATACTAACAGGTTTTCTAACTATAATATTCACGTTAGGTATTGCTGTTGGTATGGAATACAAAGATAAATTATATGGTGGAAAGTTTGATATATTAGATATTATTGCTACATTGCTTGGCGGAATCATAGGTAATGTGATTCTAGTAGTTATAATACTAATCATAAAACTTATATTTGTATGAGTACTATTAATCTCAAAATTAATAATCGAGCTGGTGATTTTCCCGAACAGAGAATTCCCAACTCTCAAAAGGATTATACTTGGGGTTCTCGTTGTATTGATTATGTTATAGCTGCCGGTCTTAGTGCTAATGATAGAACTAAGACTGAGCAGTTATTAGAGATTTTACATAATAATATTCCTAACGAGTTCTATCGTAAAACTCTTAATCCTTTTAATGCTACAAAGGAAATCTATACTCGTTTTCCTGCTACTATGCGAAATCTTGATATCATTAATGATATTGTTCGTAGATATATTTCAGAATATACTAAAGAACAACATGAGTTCTTAGTTACTGCTAATAATCCAGATATCATTATGGCACGAGATAATGCCATTAAGAACGATATTACTAAACGAGCGCTTCTAGCATTTCAAGAAGAATTCCAAAGACGAGTTCAAGAAGCTAATGCTCAGAATGAAGAACTTGCTGCTCAAGGTCAACCTACTCAACAAATTAATCCGCAAGAACTTGCTGCTGATGCTGAGCAATTCGAAAAAGAATTCATTGAGAATTATATTGATGAGATTAGTGTTCAAGCTCAACAACTTATTGATGTAATTGATGATACTACTAATACAGATGTTCAAGCTCCTATTGCTTATTTCAACTTTATAACAACGGGAGAATGTTATAGTTATCATACTGTTAAAGGAAAGAAAGTAATTAAGGAAACAGTTCCTACTACTGAAATGTTTCCTGTTCCTAATGGAGCTATCTTTGTATCAGGTTATGACATGGTTGCTAGAAGATTGCAAATGTCTTATTCTCAAGTAATAGATCAATTCAAAGATGATCTTACTGAAACAGAACTTGAATTCATTACTAATTATTATAACCCTGTTAACGGTACTGGTGTTCCTAGTAAAACATTTAGTCTTAACTCTTATAGTTATTTCTTTCCCGAAAAGTGTAAAGAATTAGATGAAGAAGATAGAGCTTTATTTGCTGCTGGTAATGTTGATGTTCGTGAACAAAATGGCGATCTTCTAGAAGTTTGGCATGCTTGTTGGGTAGGTTATGCAGAAGTTAAAGTTCTTCATTATATTAATGAGATTGGATTTGAAGATCAAATGATTGTTCCAGATGACTTTGAATTTAATGCTGAACTTGGACATCTTAATATCGAAACTATTTATAAGAAGCAAATCTATGAAGGTTATCGAATTGGAATGAAACAATATGGTATTTATCCCGGTGGTGCTAAACCTATTGTATTCCAAAACGATGATGATCCTAAACTTCCTTATACTGGTCTTGTTGAACCAATTCCTATGATGGGTAAGTTTAGTGTTGTTGAGATACTTACTCCTTTTCAAATTCTTATTAATATCTTCTCTTATCATAGAGAGATGATGATTGCTAAGAATAAGATGTTTGCTCTTCTTATTGGTAAGTCTCTTCTTGGTGCTGGCGAAGAAACTGATAGAATTATTTATAATCTTGCTGCCGAAGGTATTCTTGCTTACGATGATAGTGAAGATATGAATAGTTTGAAAGCTCAACAAATTCGTATGCTCGATGCAAATATTAGTGGCTATATAACTGAAATGACTAATCTTATTGAATCTATTAAGAATAGTGCTCGTGAGATGGTTGATATGACTCCTCAACGTTATGGACAAATCGCTACTAGTGCAGGTAAATCTACAACTGAAGAAGCTATTTCTCGTGGTTCTATGGGAACAGTTATTATTAACTATATGTTTGATAAGTTCCGTGAAGATGAATATGATATTGATCTAAACAATTCTAAGTATGCTTGGATTGATGGTTTAGATACTGCTTACTTCGATAAATCTCGTAATCGTAAATACATCTCTCTTAATGTTAATGCTCATTCTTATGGTCAATATCTTATTAAAGCTAAGAACTCTGATAAAGAAACTGAGAACTATGAGCAATTAAAGAACTGGGCTTTCAGTGCTGCTCAAAATGGAGATTTAGATATGGCACTTGCTGCTATTACTTCCGGTAATGTTCCTGCTCTTAAAATAGCTGTTGAACGTTATCAAGAACTTCGTCAAAAGAACGAAGAATCTCTTCGTCAACTAGACCAACAACTAGAAGAACAGAAACATAGAGAAGCTCTTGAACTTATTGCTGCTAAGGGAGAACAAGATAGACTTACTGAGGAAGTCAAACAATACTTTGCTCTTCAAGCTAAAGGAATGGATGTTGAAGCAGCTATGGCTAGTATTGGTAATTCAAGTCAAACCGGAACTTCCCCCGTAGAGAAACAGAGAGAGTTATCTCTTAAAGAACAAGAACTTGCTGAATCTCGTAGAGCTAAGAATCTTGATTTTATTGATCATGCTCTCGATAGACAGAATGATCTAGCTATTGCTAAAGAGAATAAGAATAGATATGATAGACCTAAGTCTAGCTCTTCAAGTAAGAAGTAGTTGTGCTGTTTAAATTGGTGTTTGTTTTGTTAGTTAAGTTCATCTCTATGAGAAAGCGTTACCCTCGATATTCGATTATCGGGGGTATTTTTATGAGTACAACATGCACGTAGACAGTACTCAGAGCTTCACAGTTGAATTTTATATACCTAGATGAACAACTGTATTATTTCATGTTAACGTGTCACTATGAGGCTTAAAATGGCTCATTTTAAGAACGTGTACAGCGTTCAAATTGCCCGATAATACTAGTGACTCTATTACTCTTAATCTCGTAAATCTCGCCATCTGTTACTGCTGTACGAGGTATTTAAGCAATTGAAACTTGAATGTTTAAACCTAATGGAATATATTTGTGACAAAGTAATATTAACCAAAAACATATTTATATGGGAGTTATTAATGAAGAACTTGATTTAAGTATTGACAGTATTGATAATGGTACTGCTGATACTACTGTTGATAATGGTTCTGATACTACTACTATTACTAATCCTCCTGCTCCGGAAGACAAAGGTAGTAACGAAGGAAACAATCAGCAAAGTTCCTCTACGGGGGAAGATACAACTACTCAAACAGATAACAATACTGCTAATAATAATCAAGATGTAACAGTAGCCGAAGGCGATCAAGTTACTATTGATGATATTCCTTGTACTATTGATGCACAAGGTAATGCAGTAGATGCTAACGGTACTATCATTAAAACATCAGAAGAACTTCAAGCACTTATTGCTGCTAATACAACAGAAGAACCTTCTGTTCTTAGTGTTTTGCAAGAACGTTTCGGTGCTGATTTCAAAGATGAAAATGGTAATCAAATTGTATTCGAAGATTCTGTTGAAGGTATTAATAGTTATATTGATACTGTACTTCAAGCTCGTATGCAAGAACGTGAAGAAGCTGCTGTTAACAATCTGTTTAAACAATATCCTGTTCTTGAGCAGGCTTATTCTCATTTGAAACTCAATGGTTCTATTGAAGGATTTAATGAAATTCCAGATAGATCAGATGTTGTTATTGACAAAGATAACGAAGAACAACAGATTGCTGTTATCAAAGAAGAATGGGCACTTGAAGGAAAGAAAGGAAACGTTAATTCTTATATTGACTATCTGAAAGCTTCCGGTATTCTTTATGATACTGCTGTTGAATCAAATAAAACTGTTGCTGAGATTTACAATGATCGTCGTGCTGAACAAACTGCTAAACGCGAAGCTGCCGAAGCAGAAGAAAGAGCTGCAATTGATGCTTATTGGAAATCTGTAGATGAAACTATTGCTAAAGGTGAAATTCTAGGCTATAAGATTCCCGAAACTATTCAACGTACTTTTGATGGTAAGACTACTGTTGCTACTCGTGCAGATTTTCAGAAGTATCTTACTAAAGTTGTTGATGATGAAGGAAATACTGCTTATATGTTAGATGAAGCTAAAGTAGATAGTAATTCTCGTATGCAGGATGATTTACTTAGAGCGTATCTTAGATTTACTGGTGGTAACTATTCTAGTCTTGTTAATATGGCTGTTAATAAAGAAAAGGTTATTAAACTTAGAACTCAAGCCCAACAAGCTGCTACTCGCAAGACGTTAGTTCTGAATAGTGGAAATAAAAGTAATAAACACGTTGACAATAATGATTTAGTATTGTCTTAACGAGTTAACTAACTAAATTAAATTGATATGTATAAACTAAGAGAAGTCGAAAGAGGTAGATATGATGATAGAGGTTACTCTAATGAGCAATCTCTAGCTGCATTAATGCTTCAAAAGCCAGAGGAAATAAACAACTTCCTTACCTATACTTATGGTATGGATGATGATCGTTTTCCTCTTACTTTCTTAACAGAAGGTCAAGGAGCTGATGGTGTCCGTGATATTTCTACTGTTGAATGGACTTGGAAGACTATGGGTCGTATGAAAACTAATGACTATGTTGTTTGGTTTAATATGGCAGATACTACTCCGGGTATTGGTGGTAAAACTATTGAAGTTGAATTTGCTACTGGTCTATTCATTGAACAGTTCGGTCTTATGTCTCCTGATGGAACAACTATTCGTATTATGCGTGATATGGGTCCTGGAACTCATGGTGGACATAAGTATGCTCTTCGTATTAAGAATCCCGATAAGTCAGCTTATGTAGATCCAGAAAACTTCGAGAAAGGTAAGTACTGGTGTATGTTGTCTCCAAGTATTCCGGAATCTTATTCTAAGGGTAATAAGAGTAATGTTATGGGGCCGGGTATGATGAAGTCTCAACTTGGTTTCAAACGTTATACTAAAGAAATTGCTGGTAACATTAGTAATGTTATTGTTAACTATGCATTTAAAACTCGTGGTGGCGGAACTGATACTCGTTGGATTAACGAAGAGATGAGACAGTTTGATGTTCAGATGCGTATCTCTAATGAGATTGATATTTGGACATCTAAATACAATCGTACTCCTAACGGTACTATTGATATGAAAGACTGGGATAATGATCAGCCGATTCCCGAAACTGCCGGTATGTTTGAAATCCTCGAAGAATCTAACTATGACACTTACGGCGAATACTTGCCGTTATCTAAGTTGAAACGTACTGTTGGTGACGTTCTCGACAAAGATACTGATACAGGTGCTATGCAAATTACTTTGTTTGCAGGTCGCGGAGGTCTTGAAGATTTCGATGAATCAATGAGAGGTGAAGTTAAATCAGAAGGATTCATTACTCCGCTTGGAGATAAGATGATCGGTGAAGAAGGTGGTGGTCTTACTTATGGTAAGTACTTCCGTAAATATAAGACTATTGACGGACATGCTATCACTGCTGTTCATCTTCCGTTCTTGGATAAATCTCCGATTGCAGAACTTGACCGTGCTAACGGTAATATTCATCCTCGTACTGGTTTGCCAATGTGTTCACATCAGTTGATGTTCATTGACAATTCTACTTACAATGGAGAACGTAATATCCGTATGGTTCGTATGAAAGGTCAGTCTTATCTTGTAGGTGTTCTTAAAGGTCTTACTCCGATTCCTCCGTCTTGGGGTGCTGTTCCAGATAGAGCAATTGCTACTGAGATTGATAAATCTACTTACGAAGTTAAGATGTCTCGTGGTCTGCAAGTTAACCGTGCTGAGAAGATGTTTATTCTTCGTTGCTCATTGTAACATTTAAACTTATATTATAATGGAAGGAAAAATAGAAAAAGGGATTAATATAGCAGGTATTGCTAGTAACGGTGTTAATACTGCCGTTACTAATCCTGCTCCCAAAGCTCCTACTAAATCCGATAAGGAAAAGACTTTGAAAGAAACCTATACAGAAGCTCTTAAAGAGAAAGATGGTTTAGATAAAGAATTCAAAGAAGTAAGAAAGATTAAAATTGGTCTTACTGCCGATATTACAGTTGGTTCTGTTTATAGACAAATCAACAGACAATATATTCAAGATCGTCATGATAGTATCGGTGGAAGTATCAATTCGGCTAGAATGCTTGCTAGTAATGCAGAAGAAATGGCTGCTTACATGCCTGCTATCGTTGGTTGCTCCGCTAATGATACTAAGTTCCAAGAACGAGTTTCTCGTTGGTTTCAGAATATCTCTATTCCAGTTCCTATGGATGGTTACGAATTCAATTGTGATTTCCGTTGGAGAAGAAAGGAAGATTATCTGAAATACGCAATTAAAGAACAGACTATTATTGAAGCATACGAAAACGCTGATAAGTCTACTGCTAAGTTGCTGAAAGAAGCTATCAATAACTATGTTATTGAGCTTAATGCTTTAGAGTCTACTCGTTATCAATATGGACGTCCCGATAACATTGAACATTACATTGCATTCCGTCACTGTTTGTTCTATCCGGATGTAGCAAAAGATACACAGGTTATTCATTTTAATCCTCGTGTTCGTTTCTATATTCGTGATGAACAGAGAGAACAGAATAGAGCTAAACGTCTTCGCATTCAATCTAATAAAGCTCGTAGAAATTATCTCGATCTTCTCGATGATGCAGAAAAGTTCAAAGCAATGTTTGTTTGTTATTGTGCTTCTACTGGAACAGATGTTATCACAAGTCTTAATCTTGATGAAAGTATTAAGGAAAAGATGCTTGATGATTACGCTATTCGTGAGCCGGAGAAATTCAACAAAATGTTTAACAACAATAACCTTACTACCCAAGCTCTTATTGAAGAACTTATTGCTAAAGGCGAACTTGTTCGTTCTGATGTTAATCAGACAATACTTACTCCCGAAGCAGCATTTATTGGTTCTAATATGAAAGAAGCAATTGCTTATTTCAATAATCCAGAGAATGCTCAGTTCCGTAAAGGTTTGGAAATTAAGGTTCAATTATAACTATTGTTATGAAGATTACAGAGATACATGATCGGTTCGTGCTACTTGCACAACAAATGGGAATGAAAACTGTTCGGGCAATACTTCCCGAACAAATTGATGAACTAATTAATACCGAAAGTATTAATTATGTTAGAGATATATTCTCTCGTAAAGGTAATCGCGAACTCGATGGTATCTCTGATAATGTTATAAGACTTAACGAACTTGATCCTTTGTTAGTTAATCGTCCTATTGTTAGTCCTAGAAAAACAGATATTACTTTTGGTAAAGGTTATCGAATTAATACTACTGTGTTTATTCCGCAAATAATGTATTTGATATCTGTTAGTTCCCTTACGGGGGATGTACTAGCAAAATGTCGATTGATTGAAATTGATTATGTTCCTCAAACTCAAAATGATTATCATAGTAAATCAGTTGTAGTTAGTCCTATTTGTTACAAACTAGAAGATGGTATTGAAGTTATTGGAAACTTTGATGTAACTAAGTTTATAGTAACTTATATTAAATATCCTACTCTTGTTAATCTTGAAACAGATACTACTAACGAACTATCCGATATAGCTATGCAGAAAGTTATTGAACGAGCAGTTAATACTTATAATGCTATCTCTAATAATGATAGTTACGAGAGAGTTTCAAATGAATTATCTAAATTAGAATAATATGGAAAGACTTCTTTTCGCTAAAAACGTCGCTCTTGCCACTACTCCTGCTAGTATTAATAAGATAGGTGAAGCTGGTATTGCGGAAGGCGCAATCGCATTGTACGATGATACTGGTGCGGTTATTACAGATGCTCCTGCTAGACGTATTCCCCGCTTCTCTATATTTATAGGTGGCGGAGCTTTTGCTAATGCTAGCGATTATTACAATAGTGTTCTTGATATAGACACTTATCGCTTTGAATATGCAAAGACTGAATATGCAGCAGGTACTAATCTAAGTGTTGACATTACTGTTCCCACCCCCGTAAAGGATAAGGATTATACCATTACTATGGTAAAACCGGGAACTGTTCTTAACGAACGTTACAAATGGAGTTCTTCTACTCGTGCTACCGAAGGAGATACTGCTACTACTGTTGCAAAACGTTTAGCAGATGAACTTAAAGCTCTTGGTAAAAACGAAGGATTTACTGCTACTGCTGCGGCTGCTAAGATTACTATCACTGCTAAAGATTATCAGAATTGGAATGTTGTTGCAGGTGATAAACTGTTTGGTGCTACTGTTAAAGTTAATACTAAAGGTGTTGCTCCTGTTAATGATGATGCGTTCTTGAAAGAATTGCAACTTCGTTGTATTGGTGCAGAAGGTATCAATGCTACTGAACGTGACGCTATTCAGTTGTACAAACTTCCTGTTCGTTCGAGTGCGACAGGCTGGACAACTTACGCTTTGACATTCTACAATTCCCGTAATCTTAGAAGCGGTAATACTGAAAACGTTAAGAGTATTGTTTATCTTGCTGTTCCTACTGGTTCTGCATCAATAACTACTCTTGATAAAATTTTTACTGCTCTTTCTTCAGTGGACGGTCAACCTGTTACTTCTGAGGAATAAGTTTTAGAACAGATAGTATAACAAAAAGCTAAGTATTAATTAAAGGGATTGCTATTGGTCTAATTACTAATAGTAATCCCTTTATTCATTTACATCATGAAAGAAATATTAGAATCCGCACTTAGTCAAGGTATAGCATCCGTAGTCGTAGTTGCTATATTCTTACTTCTCTATAAATGGCTAGACAATCGTAAGAAGTCTGATTCAGAAAAGTTTGTAATTAAAGTAAGTACAACACTTGATAAACTATCGTTGTCGCTACTTGAGTTATCTACGTTCGTAACTGATATTACGAAGAATATAGTCAATAAAGATAAGGATAAGTGTAAGGCTGCTATTGAAGATTCAATATATGCTTCTGCTATGCGAATTATTTCTTTTGTTTCTACTACTATTATTAATAATCATATTGATACTAATAAAGATAATATACTGTCTAATATTCATAATATTATAAATGCTGAATATTATACGGTATTTTCTACTTTATCTATGTATAAAATCAATGGTGCTAAACCTTCTGACTTCATGCAGAAACAATGGATGGCTGCTATTGAGAAATCAATTATTGAAATTATTTATAATGCTAGTCTTAGCAAAGAAGATAAGATACTTAGTTTTAGTAATAAGTTGAACATTAAGTTTCAGTCTTACATTACTTATATAACGAATAACACATTGAAGTAATGGAAGTTAATTTTGAAAGAGTTATTGATGAATCAATAGAACGAGGTGTGCAAATGGCACATCTCAGTTCTCTTGGATATGTCGTTAATAATGACGATATTTGTATGTACTACTGCTGCATTGTTTTACAACATATGCAAAGTGTGTATGAGGATTTATCCAAAGAACAAAAAGAAAACGTAAATGAAATGTATTCTAAATTAGTTTGCTTATGATACAAAACGAAGATGGTACTTATGTGTATCTTACTGTTCCTCTCAAATACAACTGTGTATATACTAAGTTGTTGATTATGGTTTCCGACTTAGGTATTGATTTGATTAAAGATTGTACTTCTACTTGTAAAGGGATTAATCGTCAAGTCATTAATTGTTGGAATATGTTTCAAGCTGCTTGCGCTGCTTATCAATTAGGAGAAGAAAAGAAAGCCGATCTTCTTATTAATTATATTATTGCTCAGCTACGATTAGAATGTAAAGATGCGATAGTATCTAAACCAATTAGTGTTTATATTGGTCATACTGATATTCCGCCTCTTACATTTAAGAATATGAGTGTTGCAGATATTATTGCTCTTCCTCATGTTGAGTTAAATGTTCAAGATGAAGAGAATCAAAACATCATTATTAAACAAGAACAAAGTATTCATTTTGTTATTGTTCCAGATAGTGTATCTCTTGATAACTCTGAATTTGGAGATGTTCTAACTACCACATTATGGAAAGAAGTTGCTCCTGCTGATGGTGCTTATCGTAGAATGATTAATAATGAAGTAGTCGATGGTATTCATTATACTGTTTACTTCTTCTATTCTCCTATGGGAAGTTTCAAAGAAGATATTAAACTTAACTTTAGTATAAGATAATATGAATGCAATTACTGTTGGTCAGTTGATTAATAACAATGCAACTGATAAAGATTTTAAACCATTTCCTAATCTTGACTTTAAGTACGGTCCTTATAGTTCTATTGCCGAAGCTCTTTCTAATATCCCTGCTGAATTACGTGCTGTTGGTCTAACAGTAGGTATTCGAGTAAATAGTACGATACAAGAGTTTTGGTTCAATGGTGGTGTAAGAGATGCTGATCTTGTTGTTAAGAATAACGGAAGTGGGGGTGGAAGTGGAGAAGCAGGTAAGACTCCTGAGTTTGACAAGGCTATTGCCGTAGCTCTTCCTGCTGATGCTGTTCCTACTGCCGAAGTAGTATATAAAGGTGAAGATGAATCTGGTACTCCGTTATATGATTTAGAGTTTGGTATTCCAGCAGGTGAAGCAGGTACTGTTCCTAATTGGAAGACATTTGTGTTTAAACAATCTGCTACACAACCTGATCCTCCTACGGGGGAAGATATTATTCCAGCAGGATGGTCAGATGTCCCAACAGTTGTTGGTATTTGGTGGATGTCAGTTGGTGAAGTACGTGGTGCAACAGGTAAAGTAACGAGTTGGTCTACTCCTATTAAATGTACTGGTGAAGACGGTGTTGCCGGAAAGTATTATAACTTTAAGTATGCAGTTAATACATCTCCTAGTGATGCGCCTGTTATTAATCGTAATGCTGACGATCCTGGTTCAGAATGGTCAGATATTGTTCCTGCAATGGATAAAGGACAGTATCTATGGATGACTATTGGAATGTTTAATGATGGCAAACTCGAAGGTCAATGGAGCGCTCCTATTCGTATTAATGCAGAAGATGGACAATCAGGTGTTGGAGTTCGTATGATGTACCAAAAAACTATTGATTATGTTAACGCTCCTCCGTTTGATGAAGATAATATTAATCCCGGTTCTGCTTGGTCTACTACTATTCCTAGTGGTAGCGGTGCTGTTTGGGGAATATTTGCTCAGATTAATATTGATGGAACTCTTGCAAGTAATTGGGCAGGTCCTGTACTTATGAGTGGAAAACCTGGAGCAGATGGTACAGATGGTACAGATGGTACAGTTCCTAATTGGAAAACTTATATCTATGCTAAGTCTACTACTATTCCTACTAAACCTACTAGTCAAGAATTAATCCCTGCTGGTTGGAAAGATAGTCCAGATTCTAATGATGGACAATGGTGGCAATGTATTGGTACTGTTAATGGTTCTTCTAATAAAGTAGTTAGTTGGTCAGATGTTATTCCTGTTAATGGTAGAGATGGCGATGCTCAAGACGGTAAACATACTGAGTTTAGATTTGCTAGTTCTCCTAGTGCAACAGAACATCCTAGTATTACTAGATCAGATAGAAATCCGGGTGCTGCTTGGACTGTTGAGTTTCCAACTCTTACTACTGAATCCCCTTATATGTGGATGACTAAAGCAACTATTCTTCCTAGTAATGCTATTGAAGGATATTGGGAAGATCCTGTATGTATTACTGGTGAAGCTGGTAAGAAAGGTGATACTGGTCCTGCTGGTAAAGACGGAGTAAATGGTAGTAATGGTATTGATGGAGTTCCTGGAATTTCTATTGAAGCTAGATATTCTTTAGGAAGCGATACTTCTCCTAGTGCTGCATTTGACTCTACAATTGCTAAACAACGTAATCCCGATGGTTGGAGTTTAACAGTTCCTGTTCCTACTCAAGAGAAACTTTATATTTGGTGTATCCAAACTCGTATTTCTTATAATAATAACAGCGATGAACTTGGTCATCTTGAATTAGATTGGAGTACTCCTTTTAAGCTTACTGGAACGAATGGACTTCCGGGTTCTGATGGACATAATCAGATTATTTATCCTCAAGGTATTTACGATTCTACTAAGTCTTATGTTTCTGATGAGTATAAAGCTCCTTATGTATATGACCCTGCTGATGGTAATTTCTATGTTCTTAATTACGAAGGTCCGTGGAAAGGTACTGATCAAGTTTATAGTACTCCTTCTGAATCATATACTAATAACCAAAGATATTGGATTAGATTTGAAGGTTATGAAGCTATTTATACTAAGATTGGTATTATAGCTAATGGACTTATTGGTAGTGCGGTATTCAACGGTAATTATATGTTTAGTCAGCAAGGTGTTGATGCTAATGGTGTAATGACTACTGCATATGAGAATTTTGGAACTGATAACTTTACTCCTAATTATCAAGTTAATTTTGCTACTGGCGATGTTACTATGAATAAAGGAAATATAAGTAATCAGATACTTTATAATTATAGATTCTTAGATCTTAGTACAAATGATGGTAACTTATTTACTAAATCTGGGGAAAATAATTATATTGTAGTAACAAAAGCTAAACATGGTAATTTAACAATAGGTACAATATCTAAAATATATGTTGGTATTCCTGCTGACCCAACTATTGCAGATAATAATATAGATAATTACTATGGTAAACTTAAAGTATTAAATATAACAAACGATGTTATTGAAGTTAATTTAAACGAAGAATCTTATACTAATTTCTTCTATTATTCTAATATTCAACGGCAACAAGAAAGTACTCTAGAAGAAGATGCTAAAGATCCCGATTTATATGTATTAAATCATACTGAGACTGTATTTCTAACTCCGGGAGGAAATCTTGAAGTATCTATATTTTCTATTAAAGATGGAAGTCGTATTGGTGAACCTTCTTATATGTATATGATAGATAATATTGGAGATTTTCAAAGAGCTGTTATATTTAATAATACTACAAATGCTTTACAAAATAAATACAAAAATGTCGAATGATAAATAATATTATTATGAAAACTATTATTGAAATACCTAATAGGGAGGGGTTAGGTTATGGCTACTAACTAATGATTTTATGGTGAAATTACTACTTATAATGGTTAATAAATAATTAATATGAAACAAGGAATTGTTGTTGGACAACTTATTGTTAACAATGCTACTGACGAACAATTCAATTCGTATCCTAATTTAGATGCTAAATATGGTCCTTATGACGATATTGGTCAAGCATTATCTACGCTGTCTAAACCTACCCGTGCGGTAGGTTTAACCGTAGGTATTAGAAAGGAAGGAAACGTAATCGAAGAATATTGGTTCAAAGGAGGTATTGAAAACAAACATTTAGTACTTAAACAATTAAGTGCTGATCTTTCTGATTATTACAATAAGAAAGAAGTAGATGATAAATTCGTAGATGTAGATGATAAATTCGAAGAAGTAAATAATACTATTGAAGATACTAATAAAGAAATTAGTGATCTACGTGACGAAGTTATCAATAAAACTGTAGAAGCAGTTATCGCACAAGATACTCCTCCTACTAATAAAGATGCTCTTTGGATAGATACATCTGGCAAAGAATCAGGTATTACTAGTAATGATGATCTCGCTTCTGTTATAGAGGCAATACAAAGTATCCAAAACTATTTGGATACTATTGTTCGTCAAAGAGATTTAATTATTACTCCCGGACATGTTAGCAATACTGTGACTAGTACTCTACTTAGCAAGTATGAACCTATTGATCCTAGTGTTGCTCCAAGTGAAAAAATGAATATTGTTCTTCGTAATGTCAACCATATTGCTAATAGTCTAGAACCGACTGCTGAGGGTTTTGAACCAACTACTAAAGCTGTTTGTGGACATTATGGCACATTGGCTGAAATACAAGCTAACTTTCAGAAATTTGTTGAATACGAACTTCTTCTTGCTATTGATGTTAAACGATTATATACTAAGATAAACGGAGAACCTGTCAATCTTACTGGTAGTGGAGGTAGCGGAGGTGGAGGTAGCATTGATTACGAAGCTCTCGATAAACTTAATACTATTGGTTTGGTTGCTCCTAGTGGTCAAATCTATCGAGTTAAAGTAAATAATAATGGACAACTAGTTGTTTATAAGAAAGAACTTGATGTTGATCAAGCTGAACCTACTGGTGGTCAAGAAGACCCTAATACTGGTTGGATATATGTTACTAGTTTATATCTTCAAAAACTATATATAAACTCTTTATATTGCGGAGGTATTACTAGTGATGAATATAGTTATAATCCATGTTCTCATAACTTCGTTGAACTTAGTAATCTTACAGGTAAAGATGTATCTCTTAAAGGTTTGTCTTTACAGTATGGTACAGAAGGCGAAGATTGGGAAACACTTCCTTTATGGGGGGAGATAAAAGCAGGTTCTACATTCCTTATTCGTGGTGCTCAATGTTCAGTTATGGATGTCAATACTACTCGTATTAAAGTTAAAACCTTTGATATGGAGTGGATAGCTAGTGATGGCAAACTCATTAAGTTTGATAATCGTAAAGCTAAGTTCTTCTTAACTTGGGGGACTACTCCATCTAGTGTTGCTAATCCATATAATAATGCGACCACCCCCATAAGGGTATCTAAAGGATATATTGATCTCGTAGGCTTACAAATACTTAATGCTGGTGACGCAGATAAAGTAGATGCTGCTGAGAATACTGCATATGGTTATCTAACTAGTAATTACTTATTCACTAAGTATTATACTATGGACCCTGTTAAACAAGCTACTAAAGCTCTTAGTGCTCGTAACAATGCCAACGATATGTATTTTGTTAATCTCGAAGCTAATGTTATTCCTACTGTTGATAAGTATGTTCCTCGTGCTTCATTTGAAAATAAGAATATATTCTTTAATAAAACTTTATTAGATTCTACTAAACCAAATAAAGTAACTATGACATTAGGTCGTAGAGGTACAGCTCCTAATGCTAGTCGTTGCTTTAATTGGGTATCTGTTGGATACTATGATGAAATGCTTTATTATAGAAAAGTAGGAGCTAGTGGTTGGACAGGTATTGAATCATTTAAAGATGAAACAGGTGTTCGTAAGTACTATAATCGTATCCGTGCAATTACTACTGATGGTACTCCTTTTACTTCTCATAAAGTTATATTGACTGAATTGTCAGCAGGAGACTATGAATACTATATTGAACGTATGAGTGATTCTAGTTATAAAAGCTCTACTTATAAATTCACTATTAAAGATGCTGTTAATATTCAGAATAAATGGACATTCTTACAAACATCTGATCAACAAGGTTTCAATTGGGATGAATATCAAGTATGGAAAATAGCTGCTAAGAATATTGCAGATAATCATATTGATGCTGCTAGTGAGAATGTTGAGTTTATGATTAATACTGGTGATATGACTCAGAATGGTAATCGTATTAACGAATGGTTAGATTATGATTCAGGTCGTGTTCCTTTATTTACTCTACCAGAAATGGTTACTGTTGGTAACAATGACTTAACTCCTTCTAATGTTTATGTTCTTGGCGATGGTGGCGATAACTCTAAGATCAATGCTACTAACATTCGATTTTTCTATTGTCATGAAATAAATGAAGAGAATCCTCCTATATTTACTATACAGAATAAAGAGATTTATATTGAATGTTTGTATTCATTTGATTTTGCTGATACTCATTTCTTATGTGTTAACAGTGAGATAAGTTCTAATACTGAACGAGATGTTTATGGTCTTAATCCACAAAGTGTTGTTTATGATTATATTCGTCAATGGTGCGAAAAAGACTTAGAGTATATTGATAGTAGTATTAATCATAAGATAGCTTATTGTCATGAGATGCCTTTTACAATCATTACTCAAAATCTTATCAATTCGTTCTATTGGGACGGTACTGAATATCCAGATGTTGAACGTAGTGGAAGTCGTCTTAACTTTAATACTAGTAAAGCTAATGCTTATTGGTTCTCGAAGTTTTTAAATGATAATGGTTATCGTTTGTGTCTTGGAGGTCATAAACATACATATAGTTGCAGCTATCCGTTGATAGAGAATCCTAATAGCTCTATGAAGCCTATAATTCAAGTTACAGCGGAGTTATTGCAGAGCAACTTCGGAAGTACGGAATTGTACGAAGAGACAGCAGAGGGCTTCCTAAAGGGTCAGAAATTCCCTAAATCATGGCAAAATAACTCGAATTATGATATGGTAAAACATCTATGTACATTTGAGTTAGTCAGCAAAATAACTGCTCCTACGTACATTATGTGCCAAGCTACGGGCTATAAACACACTAGTAATAAGGAATTGCCTAGTCCGAATACTCCGTGGCTTCGATATTTCTTTCCTGCTAGTATTACTATTAATAGTAGAACTGATGTTACTGCTAAAGTAAATGCTGGTCAGCGTTATCCTTTCTATATTATATATAATGTTTACAATAATAAAATCGAAGCTAAAGTTAAGAAAGTAGCTAACGTATTTAATAATAGTGGTAAATATAATATTAATATTCAAGGCGAAGCTCCTAATGCAGAAGCTATTGGTGGTAATGGTGAAACTAATAATGGAAATGATATAATAACTATAATTAAATAATTATGTCAGAAGTAATTAAGAGATTTAATAAAGAGACCGGACAGTGGGAAGTAGTTGCTGCCGGTAATGCTAATAATATTATCACTACTGATCCTCGTCTTCTAGATCCTGAAGAAGTCGCTAATGGAAAAGTAGAAGAGAATATTAATGAAGTTCTAGTTAAGTATAAGGAGAAACTTGCAGAACATGATGGTCACATTGCTTGGTTAGCAGAGCATGGTGGTGGTGGTAGCGGAGGTGGCGGAGGTACTACCGATACTAAAGTTACTATTACTAATGGAGACATTGTAATAGAAGGTAATACTAAGTATCTATATTCTAGTGTTACAACTAATATAAAACTTAATTATCTTATTGAATCATCTAAGAATAATAAACGTTACTTTATAAATGTTTCTCTTGATGGTAGTAGTATTATTAAAGATCAAGAAGCATGGACTAATACTCCCGGTACTCTTATTATTCCTAAGTTAGATCAATTCTCAAATAACAGTACTCATTCGGTAGTTATTACGGCTACCGATACTGATGGATTTGCTGCTGAATCTTATCTACTAAATATTGTAGAAGCTAGTATTAAATTAGCAAGTAGTGTTGCAGGAAGTACTGCTACGGTTGGTATCGATTACTTCATAACTTATACTGTTACTAGTAAGATTATTGGTAGTGCTGCAAGTCTTGTTGTTACTAATATAACTAATGGTTTCTCTAAGAGTATTGATCTCGGTGTTACTACTAGTACTACTCCTCGTCAGATAAATGTTAATCTATGGGAACTAGGTAATATTATTGCAGGTAGTTCTTATACTATTCAAGCACAAGCATTTACTGATATGTCAGGTTCTACTGTTCAATCCGATGTTATAACTAATCGTACAGTAGTAGAAGATGGTATTAATCTTGTTGTTCTTGTAGAAGGTATTACTAGTAAAGCAGAAGTAGATGAAGGAGCTGAGAAAACTAAGTTCTCTCAAGGTGGTAATATATCTTTTGCATTTACTCCTTATCTTGCAGGTGTTTCACTTATTTATTACGCTGTTCGTCTTGAACACAATGGTACTGTTCGTGATATTGGTTATTTCGATACTGGAAATTATAACGATAATCAATATGTTCAACGTGGTAAACAACAGGTATTCTCTTGGGCTATTCCAACAGAAGGAGATATTCTTGGTGATTGGAATATAACTCTTCGTTGTTGGTCTGAAAAAGGAGATCCTATTACTGATGTTGAACTTATTTGTCAAGTTGTTGCTAGTTCTCAGTCTTTGATTCCCGATCAGAATCCTAATAATTCTATGTATGCAGCTTGGCATATTCGTCAAGAATCATTTCCTCAAACTCCTACTGCTAGACAGTGGACATCTAGTGTTCCTAAGTTTACTCCTCCGGGTTCTCTAGAACCAGTTGGTGCAGTTACTAATCTTGAAGTTTATAATACTAATGGTGCTTTATCTGGATTCTTAACTCAAGATGGACAATCTATGTTACGTATCTCAGGTGAAGCATATGGTATTATAGATGTTCAACCATTTAAAGATAATGCTACTGAACTAACCAATTGGAGTAGACAAGGATTTTCTATGTCTGTTACATTTAAAACAGATGTTCATCCATTTACTAATAGAACAGTATTCTTTTGTGGTGATTATAATACTGATGAAGAATTTTCAGAAGGTATTAAGATTGGTCTAGAAGATATTACTTGGAGTTACACCGATGGTAATATTAAAGAAACTATTAATTGTAAAGTACAACAGAATGTTATCAATACTGTTGACTTTATTGTTAATAAGAATCCCGATAAACGAGTTGTCGGTATTTTTGTTAACGGTACTCTTAATGTTGCACGTGAGATAAAGACTGACTTTACTTGGAAGAGCTCTTCTAAGATTTATCTTGGTTGTGATATTAGTAATGCAGGTCGTATTCAGAATTATTCTGATGTTAACTTCTACGATATTAAGTTATTCCGTTCTCCGCTTAATGACAAAGAGATTGTTATTAATTATATGAACGCTAATGCTAGAGCTAAACTTCTAGAAGATGGTAGTATTGATTTCGTAGCTTATAACTCTGCTAAGTTACGTAACTTTTTCTCTACTTCTGATAACTCTGCGCATTCTACTTTATGGGATGATATTAATCAGACTTATGCTACTGTCAACTTCAATAGTCTTATTTCTGATACTACTCGTACTCTTCCTGTTGATATAATGCTAATCAATTGTGCTAATACAGGTTTTACTCGTGCAGTATTTGAAGAGATTGGAGGTCAGAATAACAACTGGTACACAGGTTGTACTATGAGTTACTTTAGTCCTACTTCTGGAAAATCTAGTGCTGAAAGTACTACTGATGTTGCTGTTTCTAAGCAAGGAACATCTACTATGAACAACCTTATTAAGAATCTTGAGATTCGTTTTGATAAGATGTTAAAAGCAGATGATGGTAGTAATCTTGATTACGAACTATTCCAACCTAAAGAGACTTGGTTTCCCGAACGACAGTTTACTCTTAAAGCTGATGTTGTCGATAGTGCTCATACTAACAATGCTTCTATTGGTAAATGGATTAATGATAATGCAGATATTCTATTTGAGAAAACTCCTCCAATGGAAGAACTCGAAGCTCGTCGTCCAACTGATACTAGAGATAAAACTAAAGTTCATGAGAAAGTAACTATTAAACAAACTCTTGAAGGTTTTCCATGTATTCTTCTTATTCAATTTGATGGAGAAGAAACTCAAACTTGTCTTGGTATTTATAGTTTCAATTTAGGTCGTGGTGCTTATTACAATATGGGCTTCCGATTCTTAAAAGACTTTACTACTAAGATAAAGAATAGTACTGGCGAATATGTAGATAATGCTCTCCCTGCTTTTGTTACTTCTTATCATGCTTATGGTCAGAATGAAAAGTTTGGTAGTATTGATCAACAGAAAGTTTACTCTTATGAAATAGGTGAGAACGCTAATGTTATTGTTGATGGAAACAAAACATTACCGTTAGCTTTGTTTATGCAAGATGATATATCTATTATTAAGCATGTAGGGGAGTTTAAATATAATGGTGGTAATTGGCTAGACCCAACTGCTGCTGTTACTGACGATGCTGTTTGGACAGCTCTTCAAGAACTATTTACTCTATTTGCTCAAATGACTTCTTCCACAGTTAAGAAATATACTTGGAATGAACAGTCTGGAGGATATGTTGAAACAGAAAGTGAATATCCTGCTCAATCAAGTTGGTCTACTCTTGCTGCTGAACTAGATACTAAGTTCTCAATTAAGAATGCTTATTCTTATTTCTTAGTATGTGTTAAGTTCGGTCTTGTCGATTCTCTTGGTAAAAATATGACTATCGTATGTTATGATATTGGAGGAACTAAGAAATGGTATATTAGGTTCTACGATATGGATACTGCTAATGGTCTTGATAATACTGCTCTTGAATCTGTTGCTAAAACAGCATACCTTGATACCTTCTCTAATAATCCTAACACAGATGTTAATTCATTAGTTACTACTCGTAATTCTCCCGATGGTGGTTACGATACTTATAGTTCTCGTATGTGGGATGTTCTTCGCGATAGTATTTTTATTAATACTGGAATCTTTGATTCTTCTCTTGAAGAACTTTGGGACTTATGGAGAAACAATGCTAATATTAGTAAAGACGTTAATCATTATATAGATGAATATTTCTCTGCACAAACTAAGTCATGCGGAGAACTTCTATTTAATTACGACTATAATGTTAAATATCTTACTGCTTATGTTAGTGAAGCAGGAGGTTCTGCATCTTATGCTAATATTGAATTCTTACATGGTACTCGTGTTGAATATGTTCGAGATTGGTTAAAGAAACGTTGGTGGTTCTTCGATGGAGTATTTAGATACAATAATGTATCTAATCTTCAACCGTATAATACTAAAGGCGCTTTCTCTGCTGGTGGTGCAGAAGCTACAAATCCTCGTCTTACTATTACTTCTAATGTTCCAATGATATTTGTTATCAACATTGGTAATACTACTGACACTAGATATTTTTTACAAGAAGGAGTTCCTACTTTAATTAAGTTAGCACCTATTAGTTCTTTTAATACTCAGATTACTATTAACAATACTCCGCAAATCAATGACATCAAAGGTCTAAAAGAAATGAGATTCCAACGTTTCATGTCTACTATGAAACTTCCTAGTTTCTCTCAATTGGATTTATCTGATGCTGATACTCTTAGTAATGCTCCTGTTCCATTTGAAACAATGTTTGTTAATGACGAAGACTTTTCAGATGTTAGACATATTAATCTATCTAATACTAAGTTTTGGAGTGGAAGTTCTGAAGTAGGTACATTTACAGTTAATATTGAAAAGTATACTAAGTTGAAAGACTTAGATATATCTAATTCAATAGTAACTTCTATGTCTCTGCCTAATGCTTCTCTTGCATCTCTTAATATTACTAATAGTTCTATTGAGATTATTAACTTAGTTAATCAGCCATTCTTAGATAGTATAGATTTTAGTGGATGTAAAAGATTGAAATCTGTTACTATTGATTCTTGTGAAAAGATTACTGAACTAAATCTTAGTAATCTCGGAGATTTACATACTATTAATATTACTAACTGTCCTAATCTTGTTGCAATTACTTGTACCAATAACGTAAATCTTACTACGTTTAACGTATCTAACTGTAACAAAGTTAAGACTATTAATATTAGTAAATGTACTAATAGTGGATTAGATATTTATATTGTTGGTGCTCCTAATATTGAAGAACTTAATATTAGCGGTACTAATACTACTAAACCTATTCAAGCTGCTGCTGAATTGCCTAAACTTACTAAATTGATTATGAACAATACAAATATTAGTTCTATTCAATATGGTAATAAAGCAATTCCTAAGTATAATAACAATCCTATCTTTGACGTTACTAATTTAAGACTTAGTACGTTTACTGTTACTAGCGCAGCAGGAGTTCATTACTTTAAGTTCGATAATAATCCGGATGCTCCTGTTAGTATTGGTAGTAGTTTCTTTGTTGGTTGTACTTCTCTTAAACGAGTATTTGGACATATTAAACTTACAGGTACTAATACATTTAGTGAATGTAATAATTTCTATATTCATGAACCACCCGCTTTAGTTAACGGTAAAACACCAATGTATGCTAATCAATACTATGGTTCTAAAACTAATACAACAGAAGGTAAAACTGAATGGGAAGCTAATACCAATCTTGGTACTAACATAACTATTGGTACTACCAATATGTCTAACATGTTCAAAGGAACTAATTGCAAACTCTTCGATGCTTATTATATTCTTTATAAATGTAATAATGTTACTCTGTTGACGAATTGCTTCTATGGTGCTAAAATACAACTTAGTATTGTAGATAGTTTCAATCGTAATATGTTTATTAACTGTGGTAAAGTAACTAATATGGATGCCATATTCTACGGTATCTCTGGTGGAACTTGTATTTTTTATACTTGTACTAGAAATAACAATGGAGAAATAACTAATAGAAATGGATTGTTATCTCCGCTTGTTAATCTTGTATCAATGTCACAAGCATTCGATTTTAATGGTAATAAATATACGGATGATTTCATATTTGCTAGACCTGTTGGTAATGTAGAATGGAAGATAACTCGTTTCTATTTAGTATTTAGTGGTGTACTTTGTTTCATTATTGATGCAAGTAGAGAGTGGACAACCGAACCAACTACTTCTGACTTTAGTGCTGCTAAAGCTAGTAGACTTCTTATTAATATTCCTAACTTAGATTATATTAATGGAATGTTTAACGGTTCTAATATTAATTTTGATCTAGTTGAGAATGACGATGAGAAGAAAACTAAGTATTGTCCATTGTTCTACAATAATACTAAATTACGATATATAACTAATAGTTTTAATAATCTTAATCATTCTACTGGTTCATTATTAAATGTATTTGGAGGACAAATTGAAGGTAAAACAGATAAATTCTCTAGTGTATTTTATGCTATTCAAGGAGCATTTAATGCTGCTAGCAATAGTACTATTGAATTCCCGATTCATAATTCTATGTTCCGTAGAATAAAAACTAGACTTAAATATATTACTGATACATCTGCTACGAATGCAACTACTAATCCTTGTTTTACAGGATTTACTAAAACATTCCTTAAAGAAGATACGGAAGTATTTCCTTACGAAGTATTTAGTGGTTGTAGTGCATTAGTTGAAGCTCCCGGATTCTTTAGTAATATAAAATGTCCTACTGGAACTGTTGTAGAACTACCTAAAGATATATTTAAAGATTGTGTTAATCTTACTAATATATCATATGAGTTTTATAACATGGAGAATGTGAAGTATTCCCTTACGGGGGAAGGTTTCAAGAACTGTAAGATAGTTAACGCTGCTTACTGTTTTGCAGAAACTAACGTTAAGTTTGCTAAGACAGGAATGATACCTTATAAGTTATTCTATCAAGAACAACTTGTTAGTTCTACTATTAAAGGATGGAAAGAAGCGGATGCTGCTACTGATAATATAACTCCTAATTTTGGTATTGATTCTGATGGAAATTGGATTCCCGATGAAGAACTTCCAACTGCTATGCCTAAAGAACGTTCTTATAGTATAGTGAGAACTACTCGTAGAAAGAGTATTACTAACATGGCTTACTGTTTACAATACTTTCAAGCTACTGATTCTGCTCCTTATACTATGAATTATGGTAGTTTAAAGTCTAATGATTATGGTGATTTACTTATACCTAATGAACAATATAATCCTATTAAGTATATAGTGAATCCTAATTATAATCCTAATGAATTCATTGATGAAGAGCAAACTATTCCTAATCCTAGTAGAGATATTCGTCGTATTATAGATAATCCTAATTATAATAAGTATGAACTTATTTGGAATGTCTATGCTTATGATGGTCTTACAGGATTATACGATATGATTAGTAATTCAGAGTTATATGCTGCTGTTACTGCTGGTACTATTTCTGTTAGTCCAGATATTCCACAGGAGTTTAATGATCCTGCTGATGCGATTAGTGCTCCTGCGTCAGAAGCAACTAATCGTAAAATTATGAATTACTTCTGTCCGCCAGATTTATTCGCTAGTTGTAGTAATACTACGGGAGTTAATGTCGTAGGAGTATTCTATTATAGTGGAAGAAGTAATGGAGATCCTTCTTATGATTATATGAATTACGGTCTTCGTGGTCGTCCTTGTCCTTACTTGTTCAAGCCTATATCTAATGTACAAAACATATCTTATATGTTCTATATGATGCCGTTATTAGCTCCTTATAAGTGGAACAATACTACGACTAATGAAGAAGGTCTTGCTTATTCTACTGAGTTCTTTGCTAATATTCCTAAGTTAGTTACAATGAGTTATGCATTTGTATTTACTATTATTCCTAGTAAAGTAGTTATTGATCAATCTACATTTATTAATAACTTGAATTTACAGAATATAGATCATGCTTGGTTAGAATGTCAGTTCTTAGGAACTACTGCTGAAACACAAGTTCATGAGAATACTTTCTCTCGTAATACAAATCTTCGAGATATTAGTTATTGTTTTGCTTCTGCAACTAATAGTGGAGGATGGAGCGGTCGAAGTCCTAAGAAGATTAGTTCTAATCTATTTACTGCTAATAAGCATAAGAACATTACTAATTGTTCGGGAGTATTCTATGCTGCTACTGCTACTGTTGGTAGTGTTCCAGAGTTTTGGACTTGGCTTAATGCTCTATCGTCTAATAATAGAGCTAATGTATTTTATCGAATGGTTAAAGCTAATCTAACTAATGGAGCAAGTATTCCTGCTACTTGGAATAATGGTATGACTTAATTAATAATAGTTATGACATTAAAAATAAATTAGTATATTTGTGTGCTTCCCCCGTAAAGGAATGAACGGGTGGAAGCACTTATTATTAACTCTTTAAATAATATTGATATGGAAGGTAATTGTATTTATAATCGCGCTAATGCTGCGAACAGTCTACAAATTTCTATAATGGGTAATATTACAGGTGCTAACTTTAGTATTCCCGATGGTCGTGGTGGCAAAGAACCATTCTTGCTAAAGAACGTTACTGAAGAGAATATTACAGTTAGTGTTATTCTTTATGGTATGGAAGATCCTATTGAAACTATTGTATTTCCGGGTTGGAATGTTGAATTAGTTAAAGAAGTAGTAACTGCTGTTGAAGGTTTGCAATATGGGTACTAATATTAGCGGGCTTGGAATTGCTAATGCAATTGGTTTCAAGCCTAGAGTTGATGGTGGAAGACGTTTTCTTCCACCTAATATTAAATCGAGCCTAGTAAGTGTTATTTCTACTTATGGTAAAAAGAATACCGATAGTGATAGAGATATACTTAAAGATTTAACTGGTAAAGGTAATGACTTTAAGTTATTCAACTTTAGTTTTTCAGAAGCTAGTGGATACGGAGAATATAAAACTGATTTTAATAAGAATTGGACATTAGAAATGGCTGCTATTACTGGTAATCAAATTGTTACTTTTAATAGAGGCGATTATAAAGCCGGAGTATTCTTTCTAAAGATTCCTACTTCTCTTAAAGTAAATATTGCTTCTTTTACAGTAGATGTTGATTTTAAATCTAGTAAAGAAGATGCCGCTCCTTATTATTATTATTGGGATACTACTGGTAAAAGAAATCAAATTAGACTAGTTAAAGGTAAGAATGTTCTTCCTACTAATTATGCTTCTAATTCAGCAGAAGGAAGTACTGGTAGTGGATTTCATGATAGTTTCTGTGATACGGTTACTATTAAACAAATTCCTGACTTTGAAGGCTGGCTATGTACAGACGGAGTAAACGATATAATCGAGTCCGTCAAGCCCATATCTGAGATGTTGGAGGGTAGCAATGAGATTACGGTGGTGAGTATTATTCATCAGATATCACAGATACCCGGAAGTGAAGTTAATAAAGGACTAAATAATCAAATCTGTTATTATGATTCTCCTACTACTAGAGGTTATCTTAGAAATAGTGTCAAAGATATTGGGAAAACAGGTATATATGGATATACTTTTAACGGTACGGCTCACTCGGTCATAAACAATATACTGGGAGATAAGAACGATTATATTGCCGTTAGAAATAACGAGGGTATTGCTCTTAACGGAGTGTTTTCGGTCTGTGGTTATAAGAACTATTTCGGAGAGTTAAAAGAGTTATCTAGCATTGCCTACGCAGGTGGCTTTATCGCCAACAAAGTCCTAACCACAGATGAAATTAATCAAGTTATTGCTTATTATAATCTTGATAGACCGGGCGAAATCATTAAACCTAGTATGCTTTATGACATTCGTAAACAAGGTATTACTAATATTAATCATGCAGAGTTTAATGATGAACTTATTGATTATATTAATGGTTATAATATTAAAATGTATAATATGCTATGGGATAAACAATCCGGCATTGGTAATTATCCTATTAGTTTTAAAGATTATACATATCTTCCCGCTAGAGGTACTGTTGAAATAAATAGAGATAGTTTTGTTATTACTTCTAATACTAGTACTGGTAATTTATTAGAAGTTAATACTAAAACTAAAGTTCTACCTGCTTATAAAGTAAAGATTGAAGGAACTTCTACTATTAAAGAAGGAAATCTTAAATGGAGAATAACTACTACTGCTGCTGTAACTACTTATATAGATATATTTGAAGATGGTATTTATGATATTCCTGCTGCTCCTCAAACTGAAGAAGCTGCTTATAGTGGTTGGTGTATAAGCAAGTATAATGAAACCGTTAATGTAAAAGTTACATTGCTTGCTATTGATGATATTACTGATGCTATTGTTCTTAATGGTATAGATAACTTTGGTAAAGTTATTGATGTTCCTATTTGGAAAGATTATACTATTTGTGCTTTACGTAAATGGTTATATACTGCTAGTGTTGATAATCGTATTGGAGTAGGAAGTTTAGTATCTAAATCTAAGGTTGGTCAAGATGGAGCTTTTATAGCAGAACAATCATTTCTACTTAATCCTAATAAAACTGCTAGTTATAATTTCGGTGCTGGCAATAGTTCATTACTTAATGATAAAATCAATGAGAAATCATTTGCTATACAAACTAAATATACATATGGTATTAATCGCCAAACTCTATCGGTTGGAAGTGGTCTTGATACTAATACTCTATGGTTTGGAACTGTTCGGGATAACGATACTAGCTTCTCATACCTTGCTTTATGGAATCTTATGTTATTTCCTTATACTATGTCAAAATTCATTCTCGAACGTCAACTCAAGAAGTATAAGTTAGGTAGTCTTTATCCCGATAATAGTTTTCCATTTAGACCTGTTGTTACTGCTAATAGTAGTACTAAGTTAATTCAATATTTTGACGTTGTTACTGGTAAATCTCTTGCCGTTGGTGACTATGTTGCTAAAGAACAACAAATCCAATTGAATATCATGCTTAATGATATAGACGAAGTAATCAAAGTAACTATTGATGGTAAAGAAGTTCCGTTATATAGTTATAATGAATATTATCGTTATAGATTTAATATTCATAATTCATATCCTAAGATAGATATTACTATTCAAGAATATGTTAAGTATGATGATATTGTTCAACCTTATCCTGTAATCTTTGTATTACAAGATAAAGAAAGTGGTAAAGAATTAACTTACGGAAATTATGTTAAAGTTGGCGATATTATTAAAGTTAAATCTGTTATTTATTATAATCAAGATTTATGGAGTATTCACGGTTATCAGATAGGAGATGATTCTAAGATTTATTCTTATAACGAACTTATAAACAAAGATATTGTAGTAACTAAACCATTATCTTTTGGTTGTATTAAGAAGTGGTTATTATCTACTGCTGAACCTTTATTTGTTTATGATCCAGCAATCTTTACTAATAATGCTATTAAAACTCTTGGTTATCTTCCTGATATAAGTGGTCAAAATAGACATCTTAAACTATATAACTTCTCTTATGAAGGAATGAGTGGTAAAGATGGATATCCTGTTGTATTCGGAAAGAATAAAACTTGGGAGAATATAAGACCCGAAAATGATAATTGGAAATATGGTCTTAGTTCAACTGATATTACTATTTACAAAGCTCTTGATACTACTCCTTTATTATATACAATAATTAGAGAATCAGGAGGAACTATTAAACCTATTTCAATTCCTAGTTTTAAAATTAATGTAAAGGGTTTACAAAATGAAGAAAATATTAGATACCGTTATATTTCTAACGATAATCCTTCAACTTATACTGATATTACTATAACAAAGAATGGTGAATACGAACTTCCAGCTTGTGTTCCTCTTCAATCAGATTCTACTATTCCCGATGCTTTTATTGGTTTTCAAGTTAAATTAAATAATAATGAAAGCGTAAAAGGACTTATTATTGAAATTCTTCCAGATTATAAAGATAGCCTTTATTTTAATGGAATTACTAATACTGCTTCTGTTCTTAATCTTGATCATGGTGGCAAATGTTTAGTTACTAAGATTAACTATAAGTTTAATCAAGAAACTATTTGTATTTACGATCAACGAAAGAATACTCTTGAAGAGAATATTAAGAAGTTTGCTCTACTCGCAACTCAACAATCAGATATTGCTTACGGTAATGGTTTAGAAGGAAATACTTATATTAATAATGTATTAAACAACTACGTTAAATCTTCTGAACTTGAAAACGTAGAACATGTTGCTACATTAGTATCTAGTGTTGTTACAGACAGTAATACAAACACTCCTTTATTTGGTAGAAATGTTTCTAATCAGCACTATGCTCAGTTTGCTATGTATAGAACTATTCTTCTTCCAGAAGTTCCTAATGCTGCTGATCGTGCTATACTTAATAAATGGTGTGGTCTTCCAACAGGTTATCTTCCGAAGCCCGAATATTATTGGGATGTTACTGGTAAATCAAATAGTGATACTGCGACTCGAAATACTATTAAGAATCTAGGTACTGCTAAACCTGTTGCGTCTACTTCTGATGAAGATGCTTATTCTTTAGAAAATAAGAATGTTGCTTACGAAGGTATGTCAGGTTATAATGGTTATCCTGTTGTGTTTGGTGCTAATAAAACTTGGGAAACTTATGCAACATATAACTTTACTGGTACTATAAATAACAATAAGTTACATATAACTCATATTGAACATGCAAGTAATGGATTCTTATTTAGTTATGTAAAAAGAGAAGGACAAATACTTAACAAAAAAGAAATACCTTCTTTTAAAATTAAAATTAGTGGACTTGAAGGAGATAGTAAACTACTGTATTTATATTTAAAAACTGAAAATGCTACTGGTGGAAGTTTTTTAAGTGTAGGTAATGGTGTTCATGAATTACCTAAATCATTTATTCCAACAGAATCCTTGAAAAGTAATATATGGGTAGGTTTTACAATATCTTCTGCTCAAGAAGGAGTATCAAGTTTTGATTGTGATATAACATTGGAAATACTTCCAGATTATTACGGTCTTTGTCTTGATGGCATTACTAATTATATAGAATGTGCAAATATTCCTGCATTTACTGATTATACTTATATTCTAATGAGACAAATATTAAGTAATAATATTCCGAATTCTGTTACAATGCATAAAGGAATTGTTAAAGAATTAGCTGGTGCATTTACTGCTGATTACGTAATAAATAATGAAGGAGGAGTTATAAATGAGTTTGCTTTTCATTCATTCGGAGCTGTTAATGTTATACTTAGAAGTCAAGTAGCTAATAAAATTATTTGGGCAAATACTACTTCTGTTAATGGTATAGCTGTTAAGAGAGGAAGTAATACAGATGATGAAAGTATAACTATTGCAAAATTTGGAACTCATTATCGCAAGATGATATTCTATAAATTAATGTTATGGAGTAAATCAATTAATAATACTTATCATATTAATATGCTTCGTAATCTTATTAATAACAGTGGTATTATTGATCTTAACGATTCTATATTTGATCAAACTTCTAATGAGTAATATATTTATTGTGAAACAAATTAAATTAATTAAATTATGATTTATGTAATTGTTACAGTTGCGTGGCTAATAGGTCATGGATTACCTGTTCTCGCACATCAGAGAAAAAGTAAAGATGGTTCTAAAGTTTTAATTGGTTATGAACAAATTGCTCCTGTTCTTACTCAAGCAGACGAAGAGAATCTAACTAAGTACTATTGGGATAGTCAAGAACTAACTGAAGTTCTTAATAGTGAAGAATGGAGTTGGGAAGAAGAAGGACAAGAAGTTCCGGTTGATACTAACTTTAATTCTTTTCTTACTATTGCAGCAGGAATTAGTTATGCTAAACTTCATATTAACGAATATAATTTCGATAATGCTAAAGCTCTTCAACTTAAAGAACTTTATCCTGCTTGGGAATCTTTCTTTGATAAGATTATTAAAGTAAATACTATTGTTAATTACGAAGGTAATCTTTATCGGTGTATTGTTGAAACCTCCCCCGTAAGAGAAGGAGCTACACCAGTTGATTCTATTGAAAACTATGAACTAATCGAATAAAACGATAACTCTAATAGTATGCACTTAAAAGGCTAGGTTAAAACAACTTAGCCTTTTATTTTGTTCACTACTCAACTATATTTTTACTAAGATTTAATCAGATTGTTAATTAGCGATAATGCTCGAACTATTTATAACTCCGTTTGTTTTAATGGTGTAATAGCTATTACAGATTCCCTTAATTTTAAAACTTAAACCTTATTGTTATGCAAGTAATTGAAAAAGTAAAAGTTGTTCCCGAAGGTTATAACGGAGCAGGAATGGACGGTTACAATCGTCGTGATGTTAACGGTAAAGCAAATGCCGGTTTAACTCTTGGTATTATTGGTACTGCTCTTGGTGCTTGGGCATTGTTTGGAAACAATCGCCGTTCAACTGGTTTGTTAGGCGCAGCTGGTGGTGGCGGTATGCTAGGAGATGGTTCTACTAATATCAATGTTGTTGGTGCAGGAATTGGTGCAGGAACTGCTGCTCCTAGTGCTTTCCAAGCATGGGCTAAATCTTGTGAAGATACTCTTGCTTTGCAAGGTGGTCTTTATCAGTGGGCTTTAACTCAGCAGAACCAACGTTTCCAAGATCGTCAACTTATTGACAGTGAAATGTTCGGATTGTATAAGTCTCAGATTGATGCCGACTTTGAACTATATAAAGGACAGCGTGATAACTACGATGCTCTTAAAGCAGAGATTGACAGTCTTAAATGTCAGGTTGCTGTTAACAGTGCTGTTCGTCCGTATCAAGACAAGCTTATTCAGTGTGAAATTGAAAAAGCATTTACTGCTGGTATTAACTACGTTGACCGTAAGACTTGCAATGTTATCTACGGTGTTACTGTTCTTCCTAACGAACCTACTACTACTGGTCTTGTTGGTAGAAACGCTAACGGTTGTTTGCCTTGCGGTATGTCTCAGACTACTCCTGCTCCGGCAGCATAATGTTATTCAAGTAATTAAATACAATAGATAGATAGAGTTATGAATCAATTTATACTAGGTGGTGGCGATCCAGTTTTAGCAGGTACTCAGATTGACGAACAGATTCAACTGTTAGAAGGTCAGAAACAACTGTTAATGGCACGCCAAAGACAAATGCAACAAGGTGCTATTGTTCAGCAACAGCAACAACTCGGTCAACAGCCTCAAGTCGCTCAAGTTAGTCTTTGGGATAGTATTGATGCAGAAGTTGAACCTTTAACTAATGAACAACGTCAACTACTACTAAGTAATGAAGAATACGTTAATAACTATAACGCTCTTCAAAACATGGTACAAGTAGAAGTTCTTAATTTAGTTAGAGCTAAGATTGAAAATAGTGAAGAAGGTCATAATCTTCTAACTACTCAACTTAAACTTGTTAAGTCTTTAAAAACTGGTATTGTTGAAAAGACTCAGAGAGATATGGAATTGTTTAATGCTTTCAAGGAAGCTAGTAAAACTAATCCTAGTTTAACTTACGATGCTTTCATTAATTCTTTAACAAATGGTACAGCTAGATAAAGTTAAGATTAAGATACAAGAATATATCTTATCTCAGATAGATAATCTTGGTACTACTAATCCTGCTATTAAATTAGTAAAACCTTTAGCTAAACGTGCTATTGTTAACAATATGGATGGTATTGATAAATGGTTAAGAAAGATTGCCGATGCTGATGGGAATATTGATATTGATGGTATTGTTACGGAAGAGATTGAAATTATTAATTCTATTGATAACTACGATTTCACTATTCCTCTTATTGGTGACGGTAATATATCTCGTGGTAATGTAACTCTATCTATTCCTTTTATTAATAAAGGTATTGTATTTAATCAGTCTGATTTAGAAACGTTTAGACAATTATTAATACAAGAATAATATTATGAGAGAAATACCATATAGTGAAGGAGATCGCGGTCGTTCTCGTCGTTATGATAGACGAGATGACGATGAGATGTATGATAGAATAATGGATTACATTGAAAGTCGTGGTCGTGGTCGTAGCAGTAGAAGTATGTCTCCTCGTAATGAAATTGGTTTCCGTAGAAACTCTCGTAGAGATGAAGAATATCGCGAAGATGATGATCGTCATATTATGAGAATTCTAGGTTACGGTTATGATGGTGACGATGATAGACATAGAAGTCGCAAACATCGTCGTGATCACGATGAACATTTTGATGAAAGAGAAGCATATGATACTGTTGAAGAAATGTATCATGTGAAAGGTGATAAAAAGTATGTAGGTGAGAAGTTTGACATGGATAAAGCTCATAAAGTTTATGAGAAACTTAGAGATGCAGACGGTTACACTATTGGAGATATTTATGTTGCTATTAACGCACAGTATCATGATTATTGCGAACTGTTTGAGAAATGGTTTGGTAGTAACTTTGATGAAAAGATTATTGCCAGTGCTGTTGACTTCTGGTTCGAAGATGATGATTTCGATGGCAACAAGGTATGGAAGTACTTCAACGAGATGTAATCCCTACTACAACTAATTGATATAAAGAGAGTTACAAAAAGTAGCTCTCTTTATTTGTATATACCAATATAATAAATAACTTTGTATCGTATTAAACATAGAAAACATTAAAAACATCGTACTCATGGGGATTGTAGTTAAAGTATTATTCGTACTACTATTGATGATAGTCATAGCTAGTTTTGCTTTCAAAGAGATTAAAGATGTGATTCCTGCTAAAACATTAATTTGGATTAAAGTTATTAGCGTTATCCTTTGTGGAACATTCGGTATGTTACTGTTTATCTTATGAGTTTCCTGTCACTTCTCGAAGAGATTATCAGAACTACTGCCGAAAGTTTTGATTTTGGATTTGTAATCAGCGTTAACGTTATTGCTTATCTTGTAATTAGCGCAATTGATGCTAATAATGGTGTGAAACCAGTAAAGACGTGGACTAAACGAGTTATCACAATAATATGTGCTATCGTACTTGGAATCTTATATTTTAGCTTGAAACTTGGAGATGTTAAAATGATATTAAACTCAGTAATACTGTCATTTGTTTCATGGAGTTGGATTATAAAGCCAATACTGTCATTCTTTAAAATAGATTATCGTAAGATAGAAAGAGAAGACAATGAATAAGTTATAGAGACAAAGATAAGTAAGATTAGCTATCTTATGATGGAGTTCCCGATACTCTTCTTTGTCTCTTTTATTAATATCGGGAAATTAATATCGGGAAAATGAAAGAAGAAGTTTGGAAAACTACTCATATAAGTAGTTATCATGAAGTTAGTAATTTTGGAAGAGTTAGAACTATTGAAAGAACTATAAGAAAGATATTACATCATTCAAGGATAATATCTCAAAGTCTAAATAGAGAAGGATATCCAAAAGTATTTTTAAATACTCCTAATGGAGAAGTAACTATTACTGTTCATAGACTTGTTGCAAAAGCATTTATTCCTAATCCTAATAATTTGCCACAAGTAAATCATAAAGACGAGAATAAAACAAATAATAATGTAGATAATCTTGAATGGTGCGATGCTACATATAATCTCAATTATGGAAATCGTAGTAAGATTGCTTCTGAACATAGAAAGTTTAAAGGTGGAAATAATAAAATAAATATATTTGTACTTAACGAAAACAAAACTATAATAGCAAATACTATAAGTGAAGCAGAACATATTACCGGAGTTACTAGAATGAAAATTAGAACATCTATTAACGATATTAATAAATCAGGTAGATATTCTAGTAAACTTAACTCTTATGTTAGCTTTACTATTCAAACTATTTAAACTTCCCCTGTAAAGGAGTGACTTAGAGCTAGTACTGCCGATTGTACTAGCTCTTCTTGTATCCGGAAGTCATGCACGATTCACATCTCTTTATGGGGGGAAGTAACAAGCAAGACACCCTCTATTCAATGCCTCTCGTGCCCTACATTGAATTCACACCCTCAACCTTAACAACTAATCGACTTTGCACTAACTTTGCCTCTACGCCTCTTAAAATGCGTCGTCCATCAATTTATCTTTACAAACTATCCTTTTCGTCTAGGTCTTGCTGTTACTATTAGAGTTATTGTTCGTGTTTCTATTGTTCTTGTTTGTTATTGATGAAATAATTGTTATATTTGTTAGCAACTAATATTTATAACAATGGCTTCGATTAATCAAATTGTTTCTGAGATAGCTCATGCTGTTCATCAAAGTAATAATCATGTTACACGAATGACAATTCGTTCTGCTGTTATTCATACTTTTAATGAACAAGTTCGTCAAAGTTACGAACGTCATGGAGCTATTGATAAGATACTTATGCAACGTTATCGTATAAGTATTATTGATGTTCCCGATGGAGATATATTTCAGTCTTTAGTCACTATAAAGTGTAAAGTCAAACGTAGTGCTCAGAGAGTTCCTCGTCCTGTAAGACTTGAAAACAATCTTCCTTTTCTAAGTGTTCGTACTGTTGGATTCGATAATTTAGCAATTCCTTTTATTAAAGAGAGTTCTTCTAAGTTTTATGCTGAACTTCCCGGTATGTGTAAGTTGCCAACTTATGATTATATAAATGGTTATTTATATATAAATAGTCAAGGCAATCCTCTTATTAATTCATTAGGTGCAATTGTTATTGAATCTCCTTTTGAAATACCGACTGAAATTCCTATTGAAACTCATAAAGGTATTGTTGATAATAGCGGAGATGATAATGAGTTTATTATTCCCGAAGATATGGTTGAGCGTATTAAGGATGTAATATATAGACGTAATCTACTTAATGTAGAACGTATTACTAATGAAGTTCCTGTTAAAGATAGTATTAATCAAAATCCCGATATAGAAGTATGATAAGTCCAAAGATGGATAGATATGATTATCGTCATATGTATAAACGTTTCATTGAAACAAGTAATGAAGATTACCAACTTACTCTAGGTAAGATAAATCATTATTCATCTTTACTAAATAAGCTAAAGTTCAATATTGAAAGTCGTAGAGACGAAGTACGTAGTATATTTGGTATTTGTCTTTATAACTTTTGGGAATGGAATACTGATGAACCAGATGCTAATCATAGATTAGAAAACAATGTTGATAAAGTCTATGCTATGTTCTCAGAAGCCAAACAGTTAAAGTACGGAGATATCTATAATACTTTTAAACGTTATTTTGTTGTTATTGGTAAACTTAAAACTAGCAAGAACTTATTGATTCGTATTAAGAACCGTAAAGATATAACTCTTCCACAGTTTCGTAATTATCTATATAGATTCTACGAGCAAGTTAATAGAGAAGTTCTTAGAGGTAAGATAGTTAAATTCAATAATAAACTTGGTTGTGCTTTAATTGAAAGAGTTCGTAGAGGTGACGTTTATAATAGTACTGGAAATCTTATTAAACGAAAGAAGATGATAGATTGGCAAACAACTCGTAAGAATAAAGCTAAACTTATTGAAGAAGGTAAAATTCCATATGATCATGATGATGCTATTGCTGCTAAACGTAAAGGAGTTCCATATAACGGTGTTGAATATGTTGCTTATCTTCAGAGTCCGTGGTGGTGTCAACTTGTTCTTATAGATGCTAATTTTAAGTTTAGAGGTTTATTTAAATTTATTCCTTGTAATAAACGAACTGTTGAGACTTGTAAAGTTATGATGTCTAAGTGTAATTCGATTGAAGATATTATTAAGTATCCAATTGACACTATGGCTAGACTATCTATGATTGTTAAGTTTGATGAAACTTATACTATTAAATATATAAGAAATGATGAACAAAGAGGTATTACCGATAGAAGGCATAATTGCTCGTTTAGATAATGACTTCAATATAATGACAAGTGATTACATTCCTCGTGTAGCTGCTTGGTGTATTGATGCCATGAATGAAATGGGAATCCTTCAATATGAAAAAAAAGAAATGGTTGTGGAAGTTCATGATAGAATCGCTGAATTTCCTTGTTGTGTAAATGCATTTAGTGTTTATGTAGATGGTTGTGAAATACCTAATGCTAAAGAATCTAAAAGCTGTTGTAATCAATCTAGAACTTATTACTTTGAAGAAGATAAAAGTAATACTAAACGTAGTAGACGTGTAGTAGAACCCTATCCCGAACATGATTCTAATCGTAATTATGTTTATGTTCAGAGTAATAATTCTATTGAATTAAACTTTGACGTAGATAAAGTTACAGTTAAATATCTTTCTGTTAAGTCAGTATATAGTAAAACATTTCATTGTGATATTCCTGTTATTCCTAATAACGGTAAATTAGTTACTGCTTTAGAATGGTATTGTATGTGGAAGATATTAAGTAGAGGAACTAAACATCCTGTTTATTCTTTGCAAGGTAATCAATTAGTTAATCCTTATTATCTTTGGAGAGAAGCTCGTAACGCTGCTAAAGCATCTGTTATTATTGATAATCAAGGCGACATTTATAGTGGTTGGTCGTCTATGTTCTTTAATGCAACTTTTAGACCAAGAAGCTAATGGAAATAATCAAAGAACTAAATAAAGATGATGGAATAGAATTTATCAAGAACGGTTCTATTACTCATGCAATGAATATAGTAGTTTCTAAAGACGGTAATTCTATTGAGAATGAAAAGTCTTTAGAAACTATTGTTACTTTAGAAGAAGATTTAAAGATTGTAGGTATTATTCCTTGTGCTACTGAACTTGTTATATTCTGTGATAATAATAATATTTATCGTTTCGATGAAGAAACACAAGAACTTAATCAAGTTGCTAATTCTTGGAATTGGTATGGTGGTGAAGTATTTGGTACTTATACTTATAATGTTCGTGGTGATCTTATTGTAGCTATAAGCGAACGTAATACTGATAAAGATGTTCCTCTTAAAGTTATAAACTTAAATAACGCTGACTTAGGTTCTGATGATATTTATACTCTTAATCCTGCTATTCCGCAAGTAACAGTACTTGATAGCGGAACTGCTGTTGGAGGACGAATGAGAGTTGGAACTTATCTAGTATTTATTCGTTTTGAAATTAGTAATTATGAATATACTAGTTGGAAAGACTTAGGAACTATTATATATATTGATGCTCCGTTTAAGACTGGTTCTATTTCTTCTATTACTCTTCAAGGTAGTAGAGGAACTACTCGTAATTGGGACCCTACTTATTATCTTAATGATGGCTATGCAGAGGATACTGATTATGCTTCTAGTTCTATTGATTTAGATATTCAAATAGATAATAAAACTAGTAACAAATTTAAGTCATTCCAAATTGCTTATGTTTGTACTTATAAAGATGGAATAGAAGCATTTAATCTAGGTAGTTATCAATTTAGTGATAGTGGTAAATATCATATTACTGGTAATCGTAATGTACTAGAAAAACTTTCAGTAGATGAAGTTCTTAATTCTGCTAATAACTTTAATATTTATAATGTTAAAACAATGTGCAACTATGGTAATAGATTATATGTTGCTAATTATAAAGAAGAAAGTCGTAAGTTAGATATAAGTAAGATAGATACTTCTAATATTAGAGTTGGTGTTTACGCAGATAAAGATGAGTATGGAAATACTCTTAATTATATAGTAGATGCTAAACCTATTGAAGATGAAGTATATCGTTTCTACGTTCATTATGTTTATCCTGACGGAAGTTATACAGATGGTATTATTATTGAGAACAATAATATGCGTACTGGCGATACTAAGAAAGGAGTTCAAATAACTATTGGGACTTATAGTAATACTCAGACTAGCGAGTACGATAGACCAATCTATATGACTTGTTATGATGACACTAAAGTATCTGATGTAGTTGCAGCCATTAGAGCAGCTAAGACTAATCCTTCTTATCCTAATTATAATGATAGTACTATTAAAGATAAGTTAGGACTTATTACTATGTCTGAAACTGAAGGTGTTGATTATTATTGGTTTAATCTCGATCCTCGATTTGAAACTAATAATACTCGTAGAATTACTTATCTTTGTCCTTATACTAATAATAACGGAGATCGTTTATTCCGTACTCCACATAGAATAAAAGGAAACTTTGTATTTGATAACGTTCCAATGTATGAAGGATTTGTTGGATATTTTATTAGTTATGAAGAAATAGATAGTATTATTGTTGGAGATGGTATTATAGATCAACATAGAGATATGGCTATTGGTGCTACTTCTGTTACTCTTAGAAATGCTAACTTTCAAAGTTTAGCAGCCGACGCTGTTGAAACTCAGTTCTATTCAGAAGATATATATGTTACTAAGAAAGGTGGAGTCCCTAATGTTTTAGTAGATCTTCTTTATACTACTTTCAAAACTAGAGATCAAGCTACTACACAAGATGTTTCTACATATGTAACTTGGGACTGTTTTCCCGGTAGTTCAGAAGAATATACAATGGCTAATCTTAATAGTTATCTTGACGTTACTAATTCTACTATTATTGCACTTTCTCAATATACTCAACTTGTATCTACTGAGGCAGGTCAATATTATAAACTTAGTTTCTATGCTAATGGAAGAAAACCAACTCCTGTTGCTATAAACAATAATAGCAATGGCGAATCACATAAATCTACTACTATTGGTAGACTTCTTCGTATAAACCAAGAATTATATATTCAGAAAGATAACGTTAAACTAGTAAGACTAGCTCCTAATTTCTATACTACTAAAGAAACTAGTAGTTATGGAAATAATGCACAAAGACAGAATGTTTCCGGTTATACTAGATTCAGTTCTATCTTTATGTTTGATGGACGTGGTGTTGAATTTGCAGGAGAATGGCAACCTATTTATGCTATTGACCCTGCTAATGTAGTCGGTAAGTATTATCTTGCATTTGTTAATGACCCTAATACTAATACTAGTGGTCGTGATATGATGCATGTTAACGCTGTTCAAATCTATAAGCAAGTTCGTTATCCTCGTTCTGCTAAGATTAAAGTAGGTAAAGTTCCAGAAGTATATTTTAGTTATCGAGATAATAGTGAAGATATCATTAAGAACATATTGAATAAACAACTTACTGCTGCTACTCTTTATGGTCTTTATGAACTTGCTTCTAGATATAGTGATTACTCTCGTCCTTTACTTAATGCTTATAATCCTACTGCTCTTTCTAATCAAATAGAAAGTTATGGTAAGTTTATTCGTAGAAGTAATGTTATTCAATCTGAATCTACTAATAATGCTTGGAGACAATTTCCTGCTGATGGTTATAAAATTATTAGTGAGAACAAAGGAGATATTATTAATATCTTAGGTATCGGTGTTTATCTTATTGCTCATTGCGAACATTCAATGTTTATCTTTAATAGAGATAGTACTCTTGCTACTCGTGATAAAGATGTACAAATGTATATGCCTGATGCTTTTGATACTGAATATCAAGAAGTATTTACTAGTGAAAAAGGTTACGGAGGTTTACAAGACTTTACTTCTTTTACTTGTAATGAAGTAGGTTATATATTCTTCGACAGAAGTAAACGTAAGATATATCGTTTTGATGATAAGCAACTTAATGATATTACCGATGGTATTCAACAAGTAATAGATAGATTTCTTACTGCTAATACTCGTATTGATCTAGGCATGGATAAGGAAGCTAATCGCTTGCTCCTTTCCTTTACGGGGGAGGATACTATCGTTACAACTTCTTATTCATTTATAACTAATACTTGGGTAAGTCATCACGATTACTTCGCTAAATACTTTAATACTAAGACTTCTCTTTATACTACTAATGATATTTCTAAGAATATTGTTGGTCGTATTGGAGATATTAAAGTAGATACTTATCTTGATTATGGAATATTTAAGATTCCAGCAGATAAGAATGTGTTCTATCTTGGTGATAAAGATTCTCATTGTGCAGTTGTAGATATAGTATTTAATCTTCAGTTTGAAACAATTAAACTTCTTAATTATATCACTTATGATATAAGAAAGCTAGGTAATATTAATTATAGCGGAGATAAAATTCTTATATTTACAAACTCTTGCATATCATCCGAATGGGATATTAGTAGTGAAGAACGTAATGTTCCTAATCTTACTAAGGCATATTATGAACACGGTAAATGGAACTTTAATTACTTCCGTAATATAATTCGTTCTGTTGAGACTATCGAACCAATAGAAAGAATCACTGGAAAATATGCAATAGAGATATTAGATGATGAAGATAAGAATCGTATTACTGAACTTACTCGTTATAATAGACGAGATAGTTTAATTAATGGTAAATATATTGGTATTCGTTTTATCATTCATCAAACAGATGCGAAAGTTACACTAAGTAATGTTGAATGTTATATTAATAAATATAGAGAATAATGGTAACAACAGTTAGACAACAAAGACCTAAAGCGTTTATTGGTACTGCTATTTCAGTTGGTACTCAATTGATAGGTGGTATTATCGGTGGTGCTAAGAAACGTAAAGCTGAGAAAGCTGCTCAACTTGAAGCAGAACGTAGACAAAAGATGGATAATGCTCAACAGCAAGCTGGTATTCTTACTCAGCAAGCTGAACAAAATGAAGAAGTTTATGATGATATTCGTAATCAACTTATGAAGAAAGGTGGAAAGACAAACCTCCCCCGTAAAGGAGTAACACCAGTTATAACTTCTGGTGGTTCTGCTACTCCTATTGGTAATAACTCTTATCTTCTTCAAGGTCGTAAACATGCCGAAGGCGGTATTGTTATTGGTAAAGGTAAGAACAGTATCGAAGCAGAAGCCGGAGAAGTTGTTAAGATTGATAAGAAAGATAAAGAGATGAAGATTCTTAGTACTCTTCCTCTTACTCGTAGTGGTCTTTCTCCTGCTGCTAAAGCAATTAGTAATCCTAAACAAACTGATTCTGCTTTTAAAGAACAAGAAAGTTTTAAGAAAGAAAAAGGTATTACTAATTCTAAAGTTGCTAAACTTGGTGCTTTAAGTAAGATTGGTTCCTTTCTTAAAAAGAATGAAGATGTAGTTAGTAGTGGTATTGGTGCAGTTGGAAGTTTAGTTAGTGGCTTAATGAATAAATCTAGTATTAATAATATTCAAACTCCACAAAAGCCTCAGTTAGTAGCTCCTGCAAAACTAAAGACTACTATCAATGTTAATCCTCAATTGTCAGATATTACTGAGAATGAATTAACAACTCGTAGAGATATAGCAGGTAATACCGCTAGTTCTGTTGCTAGTCTTGCTAGACGTCAACGAGTTTCTAATGCTTCTCTTTCTGAGCGTAATCGTATTAGAGGTGAGAAAGAAAATATAGAGACTCAATTGCAAAACCAAGATGCAATAAATCGTCAAAGTGTAGCTACTCAAAATGCTGCCACTACTAATGCTTACAATAATATGGTTACTCAGATTGAGAACGATAAGATTCAAGCAATTGCTAACAACCGTACTGCAATGATTGATAGTGTTACTGGTGCTTTTCGAGATTATCAACTTGGAAGAGATAAGAAGAAAATGGATAGACTTCGTCTTGCTGCTCAAATGTCTGCTACTCCCGAACAAGTAGATTTGTTTGAAAAGAATATGGATAAGAACATGAAGAGATTATCTAAGATGAGTTATCTATATAGATGTGGTGGTAAACGTAAAACTAAATAATTGAAGTTATGCCAATAGATATTAAAACATCAGGTTATCAGAAAAGGGAACGGGTTGCCGCTCCCTTAGATGCTTATTCTGCTACGCTTAATACGTTACAGCAGAAGCATGAAACTGCTATTGATACTGCTAATAAGATTAAAACCTTTCTTGCTAATAAGGAACTTAATGAAGCAGAAAACAAATGGCTTACTGATTATAGTCAACAAATTAATAATCAAATTGAAGCTGCTGCACAAGAAGGAAGTTATGCTACTGCTTTAACTACTGCTACTAAGTTAGCAGGAGAAGTCGCTAGTAATCCTGCTTTGATTGGTCGTGAAAGATATCAGCAACAATATAAGAAGTTTCAAGATGAAATTAATTCTAGTAAAGAATATGATGGTGATATTAAAGCATATGCTTTAGCTCAGAATAAATATAACTATCAAGATACTACTGATGAAAACGGTAGAATTACTGGTGGTACTACTTTTACTCCTAATTATCGTCCTGTTACTCAAGTAGATATTGATGAGATATATCGTAAAGCATTGTCTACTGTTGGTGTTGATGCTTCACAAGGAGAACAGTTAGTATGGGGAGATGATAAGGGTAATATTAAACAAAGTGGCGCCAGTATTGCAGAAGGAGATTTACCTTATCTTAAAACTGCTAGTGGTATTAAGAAATTAGATGCTGCTAAGATTCGTCAAGCAGTCGAAGCTGCTATTAATCAAACTCCCGGTGCTCGTGCTTCTCTTAAACAAGATTACATCGTTAATGCTTGGAAAGCTAGTCGTGGTGATAAAAATAATCTTGTTACTAAGAAAGACGGTACTATTATGAGTCAAGAAGAATTTGAAGAAAATCTACTTGCTCCTAGATATGCTGCTTCTGCTTACAAACATGTTAGTTCTAGTATTGATACTAGTATTGGTTTCTCTATAATGGAATCTCGTCGTAAAGAAGCAGCTGCCGCATCTGCTAAAGCTGCTAAAACTGCATCAGCTAATCCTAAAGAACTTAGAGTTATTACAGATTTCTATTCTCCTTTTGGTGCTCGTGAAGTTCAGCCAGATACTCCTAGTAAGTTAACGTCTGCTCTTAATGATGCTCAAACTAGTCTAGGAAATATGTATGCTCAATATAATATAGATAAAAATCTTACTGACGATCAAGCATATGCTGAACTTCGTGCTCGTATTAATCAAAATGTTAGCATTACTGATAATGCTCGTAATGAATTATTAGCTCAAGCTGAGAATCTTCGTAATATTATTCAAACTAATACTAACCGTCTCGAAGCTATGAAATCTCATCTTACTGAACAAGAAGTTCAAGCTGTTGATTTCTTAGGTAAAAGATTTAGTAATGGTAATATGGCTAGTAGCGATAATCCATATCAGCAAAAGTACGCTAAAGCTATTAATAAATTATTTGTAGAATCTAATGGTAAAGTTAATGATAGAGTATTAGTTCGTAATACTCCGGATAATCTATCTACTATTCGTACCAAACTTGCTAATTTAGGTTTTACATCTAAAGACATTCGTTATCAAAAAGTAAATGGCGATGAGTATATTTATATATCTAAAGATGCTTATACTAAAGCTGCTCCAGAAATAGCTGATATTATTGGTAATAGCCAAGTAGGATTTTCTAGTTCTTCTCAAGAACTTCCTGCTAAGTTTGAGTCTCATGCTAAAATATATAATGGTTGGGAAGGAAGAGATAGAAAGAATTCTATTGCTAGTATTTATAGAGAAGTGTCTAATTTATCTAAACAATCTACTGAAAGATTAGATAGTAGTTTTCCTAGTAACTTTGTTCAAATACAGAATTTCTATATTCCTCAAACTGTTACTGTTGACGGTCAAACAATAACTAAGAATCTTCTTGATGATTATTCGGAAGCTGCTATTAAGAATCTTTCTACTGCTGACGGAGGAGCATTAAAGATTCTTATGCGAGATAAAAGCGGTAAACTAGTTCAAGTAGAAGATAGCGAAATGCGTAGAAATATTGTTGAGAACATTGCTGCTAGTTATACTCAAGATAAGAATCGAGTAATTCCTGGATGGGCTGTTGATAGTGCTACTGGTGAGTATGGTATGACAGTTACTCTTCCATATATTCCAAAGACTACTAAAAATAGTCCTAGAAGAGCAGATGGTAAAGAACCTAATTATCTTGATGCAGGTAGTTATTTTATAGTAGGTGCTCCACTTAATAATGCTATTAAACAATTCTCAGAAATACCTGCTGTTAAAGCAGCTCGTACTGTTTATGGAATTAAATACAATTCTGCTTTACAACGTGGTTATAAACTATCTGATTCTGAATTAGGAGATGGAAGTTATGAAGCATTTTATAGTACAGACGAAAATGGTAATCCTAGAATTACGGTAGAAACTGGTAGTGGTCAAATTACTGGTAATCTTCAAGACATGACTGATCTGCTTACTAATAATTATGCTAATAAAGCTACTCTTGCTCCTGTTAAATCAGAGATTGAGAAACTGCAAGCTCGTAATGGCTCGATTGCTGCTTCCCCCGTAAAGGAACAAGATAATATAATTGCCGGAATATTCCATAAAGTCATGGTAGACGCAGGTGTTAATTCTATTACTGAAGTTCCTGTTGAACAACGTCCTGCATTATTCCAACGATTCAATTCTATGTATCGTAATCTTACAGGTGAAAATGTTAGTACTGATTTCCAACAACAAATGATTGAATTATTGAAGTAATTATGCCCGATAATATATTTGAAAAAGTTAAGGTTGCAGAAACAGCTCCAACTAGTGTTGGGGCTAATTCTGTTAATGAATCTATAAAACTATATAAACCTGATGCTGAATCAATGAAGAAAGATGTTCTATCTAACATGATGGGAACTAACGTATTCACTGGTAAAGCAGAAGATTATGATAGTCTTGCTAGTTATGGTGCTCAGCCTAATCAATATCAATCTCAATCAGAACTTGAAAAACTTAGAGCTAAGAATCAGTCTGCATGGAAACAAGCAGGTAATACTTTAGTTCAAACAATAGGTACAGTTCTTGGAGATACTGTTGGTGGTATAGGTATGTTAGTAGATGTAGCTACTGGTGGTCTTTGGGATGATAAACCTTTTAGTAATCCTATTACTCGTGCAGGAGATACTATTTCTGATTATGTTAGAGATGAGCTTGCTCCTATCTATCGTGAAAATCCCGATAAAGCATTTGACTTTGATGACTTCTCAGGTTGGTTCTTTAGTCAAGTTCCTAGTATTGCTAGTTCTCTTTCTCTTATGATTCCCGGTATGGCTTTTGAGAAAGGTGTTGGTGCAATAGGTAAAGGAATTGGAACATTAGCTAAAACTAGTAGTCCTGTTGCAAGAGCTATGAATAAAGCTCGTGCAATTACTAAACTAGATAATGCTTATAATATGGCTAGAGTTCAAGCTCTTGCTAAAGATGGTATTACTGCAATAGGTATGCGTCTTGGTGAAAATTATCAAGAAGCTCGTGGTGTTGCAGAACAGATTCATCAAGAAGCTACTGATCTATTTAGTAATATGTCTGATGTTGAATATCGTAAATGGTTAGAAGATAATCAAGACATTGTTAACGAAGCAGGTACTGATGATAAAGATGCGATCGCTAAAACTATTGCTGATAAAGCATCTATGAGAAACTTCTCTTATAATGCTGCCAATGTAGTATTTGATTATATGCAGCTTCGTGCTGTTAATAAGATGTTAGGACAAGTCAATCGTGCTATTACTCCTAGACTTCGTTATGCTCAGAATCAGACATTAGATAGACTTGCTTCTACTGGTGTTGAAGGAGCTAGTCAAACATTAGGTCAAGCTGCTAAATCTACTGTTACTGGTATTGCAGGTAAGTTTAATCGTTTAATTAACTCTAGTGAGAATCTTCTTGTATCTGAATTATCAGAAGGTGTTGAAGAAGCAATTAACTATGTAGGTCAAGAAGAAGGAACTGCTTACGGTCGTTATCTTCTTGGACAACTTAATGATTATAAAGGAGATATTTCTATTGATAGAATACGTAATTATCTACAAGACCCTCAGTTATATAATTCTGCTCTTTGGGGAGTTATTGGTGGAGTTGTATTTGGTGGTACTATGTCTGCTATTAATAATCGTAAAGGAGGAATTACTGATGAACAGATTCGTATTGCTGAGATAACTGGTCGTGAACAAGTATTTAATCAGTATCAAAATACAATGTCTCAGATAAGTCAAGGTCTTAATCCTTATGATTTTGAACGAGATGCTAATGGAAACATTATTCATTATCTAGATGATGGAACTATTAGTCAAGATACTGGTGTTGGTACTCCTCGTAATGCTAAGTTAACTCCGGAAGAACAAGAGACAATGGCTAATGAAGCTAAAACTAGATTTGTTTCTAGTCTTACTCTTAATGCTATTCGTGCTGGTAACTACGAATTACTTCAAGATTATATTAATGATCCTCGTCTCAAGAAGAAACTTATAGATAATGGTTTAGCAGAAGAATCTAGTTTTACTAATGACACTGCTGAACTTAATGCATTAATGGAGAAGACTCTTGAAAAGTACAAGACTTATTCTACTGCTATGCGTAGTGCTAACATTGAAGATGCTCTTCTTGATATTGCTATTAGTGAGAATATCTTTAATTCTAATGAAGCAGACTTATTAGATCAACGTATTCAAAAGATTCAATCTATTCAAAATGAGTTAGAACAATCTATTCCTCAACTCGGAGAATATGTTGATCCTATGGTTAAGAATCGTATTCTTATTGCTAGTCTTGAAGAATATCGTAAAGAAGCATATGAACTATATAACAAAGTTAAAGATAGTAAGAATCCTATTGATAAACTTACTGCTTCTAACTATAAAGATTTAATAAATACTATTGAACATAAAATAGATGATGCTAATAATTTACTTACACCTTCTGATAAACTTTATTCTCGCAATATTCGTTATGCTTATGATGAAGTCTTAGGTTTACCTAAAGATGAATTAATAATGCAAGAGCTTGATAAGTTTACTGAATCCGAAGATAACATGAAGTTATATCGTCAGTCTGTACAAGACTTCGCTATGACTAAAGTAATGAAAGAACTTCGTGCTATTAATAGTGAATACGTTGATAACATGGAACTTCAACTTTATCATGAAATTAATCGAGATAACTTCCGTAGTAAAGTCGCAACTACTAACGAAGAAGTACAACGTAAAGCCAAAGAGATTAAAGCTGATCAAGAACGTGCTGCTAAACTTCAATTAGATACTGCTAAAAATGCTATTAATGGATATATTGCAAATGCTACTGACGAACAATTAGCTGCTCTTAATAGAGTACTTAATAATCAAATGTCAGAAGAAGATACTAATAATCCAGAGATAGTATCTCTTAGTAAAGCTGCTGATATTATTAAGAGTTCTAAGGATAAAGATAAACTTCTTAAAGATATTCAAAGTAATATTGCTAAGACTAATGCTCATAATGAACGAGTTCGTCTTGCTAAAGAACAAGCTGATAAAGCTAAGCAAGCAGCAAATCAGCAATCCACTTCTCTTACGGGGGAAGTACAAAATACTCCAACAGAAGCTACTAATACTCCTTCTGTTGTTCAACCTGCTTCTGCTCCTAAAACAGAAGAAGAGAAACAACTTAAAGCCATTCTTGATAAAGTAGTCTCTACTGCTGCTACTTCTAATGCTGTAACTAATGCTAATATTGATACTTTTAATTATAAGATTTCAACTCCTTTTTCTAGTGTTGATTATATTAAAGGTAAGCCAGTTAAGGTATATTCTATATTAGTTGAAAAGAGTCGTTTCGGTAATGTTAGTATTAATGGTTATGATAAAGCTGGTAAATTAATAGCAGATGTTACTATTGAAGAGCTTAACATAGCTATTGCTAATAATGAAATAGAAATAACTCCTAAGACAGAAGGAGAAGATGGAGTTCTTGAATCTGCTGTTCAAGATTTAGACCCTATGCGCCAACGTGTGGAAGAGATTAAACTTATTATTGATCTTTATAATAAGATTAATGGTAACACTATTGAAGGTAAAAACTTTACTAGTGTTAATGATATGATGGTTTATCTTCAACGTTTGAATCCTAATGCTATTAATCTTTATAATGATATGAAGATTATTGCTAATAGCCTTATTGCTGATGGTAAGATAATAAGTACTGATGTTGAATATAAAGCTCCTAATGAGATTGTTGCTGAATCTAAGAAAACACTTGATAAAGCAATTAGTGAAAAGAAGAAAGAAGATAATAGTGCTAGTTATTACTTCGATCTTATTAATCTTGAAGATAGCAAAGTATATACTCAAATCGGTAAGTTAAGAACTGGTAATACTGTTACTGTTGAATTAGATGCTAACGGACATATGTTTGTTAAGTCTAAAGGTCTTACTATTGGTGAACTTCCTTTTGTTAAATATGAAAACGGTCGTACTGTTGCTATTAATCAAGGTTGGACATATACTATTAGTAATAACGATATAGCATTCATTAGTAGACTTAAAGATATTGTTAGTAGTAACGATGAATCCGCTAAAGAATTCATTGCTACTCTTAGCAATATTCGTAGACTATTTAAAGTTCGTAACAATCCAGATATCGAAAGTACTTTCGGTCATCTACTTAATACTCTTCAAGAAAACGAATTATGGAAAGAACTTAATACTCGTTTTGGTAACGATGTTGATCTTCTTACTAAAGTTAAACATCTTAATAATATTATATTCTTTGATTATAATGTTTCATTAGCTAGTCCTTACTTTAGTAAAATAGTTTCTGATTCTCTTAATAATTGGATGAATAAGATTAAGAAGTCTTACTCTGATATTAATAATCTTCGTTCTTCTATTAGTAAGAACAAATCTAAGTCTAAACGATTAACTATTGGAAGTACTAGTAGTGGTAGTCTAATATATGCTAAAGACGGACGTGGTAATCCTAAATATAGTAGTATTGCAGAAGTTACTACTGCTGATATAACTAATGGTTTTCAATTAGTTCGTGGCGGAGATGAATGTATCATTGATATTAAAACTGGTCAAAGAATTGAAGCTAGTGGAATTAAACGTGGCGTTGTTGGAGTAGTAGTTAAAGACTCAGAAGGTAGACTTATGACTGCTGCTACTAGAGAAAACACTATGGCTAATTCTCATACTAAAGAGACTGCTTATACTAAAGCATTTAATGAAGGTCTTGATTCTTTATTTACTCAACTTCTTAAAGCTACTCATGATAAGAACGTTCATCTTCATGATGCTTTGCTTAAAGAAATAGATAAGTATATTGGTGCAGGTAAACCTTTATTTGGTTATCGTGTTCAAGGTAATGCTCTTATTCCTAATCTTGGAAGACAAGCTCCTACTATTTGGTTTAATATTAACCAAGACAATCCTAATGTTAAGTTTGTATATCCTGATGGTTCTACTTACAACTTATCTGCTTATCTACCTAATACTAGAACAAGACCAACTAATACAAATAATAACTTTGCGAAAGTTATGCAAGGTGTTTATTCTACTATTACTCGTAACGTAGTTAATTCTGCTGTTACTAATGAATCTGACATGTTTAGAATTGGTGAGAATGGAACACTTGAAGCTCGCATTCCTAACTTAGATAGAGATGTTTGGTTCGATACAGGTTATAGTTCTTATAATGAATTTGTTGCTAACGATGGTGTTGTAGTCACTGATTTGGGAGCTATTAAAGATGATAATGGTAATATTGTTAGTAACTTCAATTTTACTAACGACAGGTTTAACAAACGTATTACTTTGGTTGCTCCTGTTCGGAGTAAGACAGCGAAGCTCACGAAGACCACCCCCGTAAAGGAGTCTTCTCCTGCTGAACTTCCTACTCCAACTGTTGTACCTTCTACTTCTATTAGTGGTACTATTACTGAAATAGCTACTAGTCTTACTAACGATGAAGCTCTTCTAGGTGTAGTATCTTCTTTAGAACAAGCAGGTCTTACTGTTAATCCTACTATCGAAATTAATGATAAACGTTTCGCTAGTATAGTTCCAGGTACTAATGAACTAGTTCTAACTTCTCAATGGCAAACATTAGATGCTACTCAAAAAGTTCTTAAGATAGTTCATGAAGGAGTTCATTTCTTACTTAATGATGAACGTGCTAATATAGAACAATCATTTGGTGATCTATATGATAAGTTTGCTTCGTTTATTAAGTCTGATTCAGCTCTTGCAAATACTTATGGTAAATATCTTAAAGAAGGTTATCCTCGTGCAATTCAAATAGAAGAATTTGTAACCGAAGCTCTTACTAGTAGAGAACTTGCTAGACTTCTATCTACTATTAAGTATGATAGCAAAGGTGATCAACTAAGCGATAACTTGTTCACTAAGATAGTTGAAGCAATTGCTAATATTATTGGTAAGATCAATTCTAATCTTGATAATACTATGTTAGGAGAAATTCGTAATCGTTTATCTCAAATAGGTCAAGATACAAATGGCGAAACACAAGTTGAAATAACTAGTATTAGCGATGAAGATATAACTACTGGTATTCCAGACTTTGATGATTTTGATGGTCTTGATCTTCTAGATAGTGCGGTTATTGATAACTACGGACAAGTAGATAACTTCGATACGTATATTGCAGGTTTAACCGAACGACAAAAGGCTACTGTAACACGATTGTTTAACGAAGGTGCTCTTAGTTTCGTATGTGAGTAGTATTGCTACTATTGAGCGCAAAAGTCCCGTATAGAGTCTTAGAATGAGCCATTTCTAGCCTCTCTACGGGATTTTCATTTTACACTGATGAGAAGTAAAGGAAGCGTATATAAATCGCACAGAGGCAAGAAAAAGCGGCACAGCGGGCGTTTCTCTGCACTCGATCCACCTAATTTTCAAATATCTTAGTGCTGACTTTGATATTAGTCTTATTAGTGTTATATTTGAAGATATTGGTATTTAATTAACTAATTATATAATTGATATGAGTTGTGTTCCTAAAAATGAATTATTAAGTAAGATACTACCTCTTACTAATAATGATGTAAGACGTGCTACCGAATATCTTGCTACTATTGAAGATGCAGAGTTTTCAAAATGGTATAAAGATATTACTGGTAAAGAATTTGATGCTACTGAAATGACTACTTCTAATGTTAATGCAGTTATTGCTTTTAATAATAGAAACGTCATTAATACTCAAGATTATATTCAGAAGATTCGTACTAGTCGTACTGGATTATTCGGAGATGATGTTGCTAAAGAAGATCATGCTATTAATATTCTTAGTACTATGCTTATTAAAGCAGAAGGAGCTATTAATAAGAAAGTAGCAGAATCTAAGAAAAATAAAGAAGAAGAAAATAAAGAACGAACTACTGAATGGGTAAAGAAGTTACTTATTGGTCAGTTGCAAAGACATAAGAAAGCTAATGGTGCTAATCTTACTTCTGATCAAATAGCATTTATTGATACTGTTATAATTAATCTTTATGATGGTGGTAACTTCAATAACAACATCTTATTTGATTTAGTTGTTAATTCTCCCGAAGTTATTTCTCTTAGTAAACAATTTGGTGTTAATGAAAATGAAGATATTGATATTGAAGCTGATTCTAATGAGAACACTGAACAAGATTCTAGAACTGATGTTGAAGTTCCTGAAATAACTAAAGCTGATTGGAGCGAACTATCTGATCAACGTAAGAATGTTGATAAGAACGTTAGTAAAGATGTTAAAGAATGGTTTGGTAAACTTAGTAAAACTAAAAGTAATTCTTTTGTTAATGGTAAGCCGGATGTAGATACTGATACTTATTCTGGTATTCCCGAATCAGTTCCTTTTGCAAATAGTTTTAAAGTTATCAATAACTATGCTAACTTTTCTAATGTTGAGTCTTTTGTTAATAGTCTACATGCAATTGCTGCAAGATTTAAAGATGCTTCTCATCTTGAGAATGCTGCTAAGCTTCTTGAAGATGAATCTAATGAATCTATGCGTAATAAGATATTTGTTCAACTTAAACAAACTATTTGGCAACGTAATGAAATGAGCGAACGTGACGGTAAGATAACCGTTAATATTAAGAATCGTAATACGTTTCCTAAACTAAATCTTCTTAATAAGATTCTTAATAGTTTTGATAAGTTTGTTTATACTCCTAGTATAGTAACTGAAAATTCTATTACTCTCTCTAATATTTCTAATCGAATCAATTCAATTAAAAATGTCTCTGATGAAACTATTAAAAACTCTGAGATACAACAGATATCTGAGGAGTTGTCTGCCATTATTAATAGATACAATTTTGGTATCACTCGCGAAGGCGTTCTTAATTATATCTCTGGGTATAGTGCTGATGCTATTAGTAACATCAATAGTATTATTTCTGACTTAGAAGAATTTATTAAAGTTGTAAGTAATGCTAGTGAAACTATTGCTCGTAATAATGCAGTTGAACGTGCTTGGTACAAAGAAGAATATAAGAAACAAAGTGTTAATCCCGATTATAAGATAGTTGATTTTGATAGATCTTCTCTTACTTCTATTGATGGTACTGCTAATAAGATTGCAGATAGAATTGCTAATCGTTTTAAAGATTATCAAATTGTAGAAAATGAATTCAACAGTATTAATGCTGAGAACAATCTTGTTAGTGATATACTAAAGAACAATTATATTGGTAGATTCTTTGAGCGTGTCAACAATAAAGATTATAATGATAATCCTACTGCTAATGAAGAATTCAAAGATTATCTACTTAAATTCTTAGATGTTCCTGCTTATCGTAATACTAATATTCTTATTGAACAGAAACTTAGTAATGGTCAAGTAATTCCTGGTTTTCTTCGTCTTACTGAAACTGGTTACGAACTTACTCCTTATTATAGAGAATTCGGTTCTGAATTATTCAATGGTATTCGTAATGAAGTAACTAATAAATCTAAGTCCTATAAAGACATTAATGCTCTTGAATGGGATATTGTTACTCTTAATGAATTTGCAAATGCAGGAGATTCATTTGAGATAACTAAAGGAGTTCGTCGTGCTAAATACTTTACTCAAACTCCTTCTGATGCTCCTAAGACTTTTGTATTCAATAGCTATAAACTTAGTATCGAAGGTCTTTCTCTTAACGGTAATGTTAATCGTAATCATGCTATTTATAAGTCTTTCTTAAACTCGTTTCAGAAAGAACTTAATGCTATGGCACAAGCTATTGACTATCTGTTTGTTACAAATGATGTTGATGGTATTGTTACTCTTGGAGATAAACTAGTTGTTAAAGATGAATTTAAAGACCTTCGTTCTAGTAATGCTAAACTAAATTATCATTATAAGAAAGGTAGTATTCTTAAAAATGGTAAACCTACTGGTAATGTCTTTCAATTTAGAAGTCTTCTTATTGATAAGAATGATAGTTCTGAATCTCGTAATCTAAACAGTGTATTCGGAGAAGATGGCTTGATGTCACTCCTTTACGGGGGAAGTGAAAGCAAGACTTTTATAAGACGTAATGAAAACAATGAACTAGAAATAGTTCTTGATAATGATACTCTTGCTAAAGTCTATAATTATATAGATGGTTATATTAAGTATAGAGTTCGCGAAGGAATTGCTCAATACGGAGATAAGAAACAATATGTTGATAGATATAAGAATGCTAGTGATCAAGAATTCAATAAGTTCATATCTGAGATGGTTCTTAATTACGAGATTCAATATGCTAATCTTAATGATATGTTCTTTGGAGACGAAGCATTTTATAAAGATTCTCGTGATACTATTAAACGTAATAAAGAATATCAAGCAGGTGGTCTTAGTTATGCTGCTTATAATCTTTATAATAAAGATTTCGTTCTTAATGATGGAATTAAAATAGGTAACAAAATTATTCCTATTACTAGTACGTTTAAGTACATCACTCTTGAAGATGTTCAAAGTACTGGTTCTACTTTATCTGATATTAAGAAACAGCTTAAAGAAGCAGGTGTTTCTAAAGAAAGTGCTGCGTTTATTCTTAAACAATTCTCTAAAGATCGTAGCGAAGTTACTGATGCTCAATCATTTATTACTCTTGATGAATTTGTTCGTCGTATATATCTTCGTGGAGAATATGATAATTATAAAGATGTTATCGAAGCTCTTTATGATGAATCAAAACCTATTGAAGGTGCAATTCTAGAAGACATTAGTAAGTTCGTTCAAGTTCAAAAGAACTTCTATTATGATCTAGAAATAGAAGGCGGATTAGTTAATCCTATTCAAATTAAGAATGCAGAGTTTGTTCTTATTCCTAGATTCTTAGGTAATACTGAACTTGGTGCTCTTGCTAAGATGATGAATGATAATGGTATTTCTCAAGTTAACTTTACTACTACTGAGAAAGCTACTACTAGTAAAGTATTAAAGTTATGGGATTCAGAAGGTAACTTCCCCCGTAAGGAAGAAGAGTTAGCTAGCTTTAGTTCATCTCTTCAAACTCATTATAAGACTGGTTATTATTCTAACCTTTATACTCAACAAGATGTTCCTCAACATATGGACGGTGAGAATAAAGCAGGTCTTCAAATTGTTAAGAAACTAATTGATAATATTAGTAATACTCCGGAAGGTCAAAGTCTTATTAAAGATTTCTTTGATTGTTTTACTGCTAATATTCAAGATAGTTTTAATGATGCTGCTTCTCGTATTGGAGTTGAAATAAATAACAAAGGTGAAATAACTTATGATGGTGAAACAGTAGCTATTGATAATAATAAGTTTATTGCACTTATTAAAGACGAACTTACTCGTAGAGGACTTGATAGTAATTATCGTAAATATGCTGAGATTAATCCAGAGACAGGACTTCCTTATATGCCTGCTTGGAGTAATCTAGTTCGTTCTAAACTAGAGAGTATCGTTAATAGTATATTTACTAATAATATTACTCGTCAAACTCTTAAAGGATTCCATGCTAGTCAAGTTGCTAATATTGGTATGACTGAACTAGGAGAATCTCTTAAAGGTAAGATAGGAGAGTTTACTCAATCTAAGTTTGAAGAAAAACATGGTTATAGATTAGGTCGTAAACTTAATTTTCATAAAGATGGTTCTCAAATAATAGAAATACTTCTTCCTAAATGGCAAGTAAAAGCATATAATACTTATGATGCAGAAGGTAATCTTGTTAAAGAAGTAACACTTGAAGATTTACAAAAAGCAGGACTTGATACTATGATTGGTTATCGTATTCCAACAGAAGGTAAACAATCTATTGGTGTAATGAAAGTAGTAGGACTTCTTGATGAAACTCAAGGTTCTACTATTGTTGTTCCTGATGATTGGGTATTGCAGACTGGTGCTGACTTTGATATTGATAGTATCTATGGTATTTATCATGCTGCTTATTTTGATAAAGAAGGCAAACCTCATAAAGTAGAATATATTGATGGTAATGATCAAGAATCTATTGATAAACGTTATTATAATTATATTCGTCGTACTCTTGATAGAGAAGATATTAAAGACGCAAAAGATATTGCAAAAGAATTAACAGATGAAGGTTATAAATATAGTGAAGTATTTAACAACGCACTTGTTCAATTTGCTCAAAATAATAATCTTTATACTAAAGAAGAATTTGCTAATCTTTCTATTGCTCAACAGAATACTCGTGATGCTCGTAACAATAAGATAGTAGATACATTTATTAATATAATGAATCTACCAGTATCTATTGGTGAGAACTTATCTTCTAGTAACTTTGAAGATATTAAAAATGCTAAGACTATTATCTTTGGTAATCTTAGTGAAGTTTATCGTAACATTAATTCTGTTATCGCTCAAAACTGGTATCGTGATGCTAATATGTCTGGTGCTCGTCTTAAAGCTATTTCAGTTAATCACGATAACTTTGTATCTATTAGTAATAAAGCTAAGACTACCATCGAAGGTTTATATGGTGGATTTAAGTTTACTTATAGTTATACTGACGAAGCAGAAGCTAAGAAGAAACTTACTATACTAAATAAGCGATTTGGTAAACAGAACGTTAAACGTGAAGGTAATACTATTACTGTTAATCATAATATGTTAGGATGGAGTTACGATAATCTTAATATTGATGATCGTTTACTTACTCCTTATTCTTCTGAAACTACTGCTTTGATTCTCGATGGTGTTAAAGAAGGTGGTGTTCCTAATGTAGATTTATATACGTTCGATGTTTATAAGTCTATTGTTAACTGTGGTGCTAATTATGAAACTTCTATCCGATTTATTAATCAACCTATTATTACTGAATTAATAAATAGACAAAATGCTAACGATAATGTATTTGGAGAACAAGGTTTTAATCCTATTACTACTGTTCGTCGAGATTTATATATAGCAATAGCTAAAGCAAATGGAAGAACTGCTAAGAAAACAGATACTCTAGATAGTTTTAAAAAATATCTCGAATCAATTGGAATAGATGAGAATGAGTTTCTTCTAAAAGGAATGCCAGTTAAAGTATTAAAGAAATACTCTAATGATTCATTTAAGAATGGAATAGATAAAGTCGAAAACGTTGAAGATTTAATTACTCAACTTAAAGTTCTTAATGTATTTGAACATTATAAAAATATTACTGATCAAGTCAATAGTAATATGAGAGTTATTACTAGCGATAAATTTGGTGCTGGAAAATCAGTTAATGAAATTGATCAAGTTCTTAAAAGAATTCGAGAAGTAAGAGATAAGAACTTTAATTCTGGTAAAACATCTACTAATCCTGTTCTTACTTCTGATTATGGAACATATCTAATAAATGCTATTTATCCTAGAACTTCATTTAGAGATATTAATGAAGTAAATAGTGATAAATCAGAATCTGCATATCCTTCTTTATATTATCAACTTAAATATAGTTGTATAGCAACTAAGATGATTATTCAAGATAGTGGTATATTTAAAACTCAAACTCCTGCTTTTAAATCTCTTGTTAATGCATTTGATGTTAACTCATTAAAGACTATTCAGAAATTAGAAAGCTTCATTGTCAACTTAGGACAAGCTCAATCTACTTTTGTCAATACTAATCGTTTTATAACTAAGAGTACTAATGAGTTTATTCCTAGTTATAATCTTAATCTTCTTTCTAGTCAAGAAGATATTCGTTCAAGATTATATGGTTATGTTGATATCGTAGGTAAGTTTGATATTTCTGATTTATCAGAAGCTAACGTAGAAAGATTCATGAAATTATCACCTGCTAATAAAGTTGCTATTATGCAAAGTGTTACTTCTGATAATAATCTATTTAAGAATCTTAATGTTGAATATCGTGGTCGTCGTAATAGTAAAGATCAAATAACTATTATCGATAGTACTATATCTACCGAAGCTCAGTATCAAATGTTTCGTAATGCTTGGAATAGTGATAATCCATTTATTAAACTAACAGCTATGGATTTAGTTCGTTACGGTATTGTAGTAGAAGGTTATTCTTTTAAAGGAGGTAGTGTTAGTAAAATTATTCCTGCTGAACTTCTTTATACAGAAGATAACGGAATTGATTCTAATAATGGATTATCTACTGGAACTGGAATTATATTAGATTCTGAGAAAGCTATTGATAATCTTATAAAGAATACAATTGAAGAAACTAGTTCTTATGATACATTAGATAGAGGACAAGCTATTGATGAATTAAAAGATATATTCTTTAGAAGCAATCCTAATCTTCCAGATGTTTATTCATTTGAAAACAAGAAGTATAAGAATTCTCCTAGAATTACTTTTAATCAATTAGGAGCAGCAACTATTAGTATTAAAGAAGCTAGACTTAGAAGAATAGTTACTGGTAGTGAAAAAGACCCTGTTACTAAAAGCTATATTAAAACTAATATGTATCAAAATACTAACGAATCTACTTTATTTAAAGTTATTAATCGTGGTTCGATTGTTGATCTTATTCCTCTTAATAAGCTAGAAGATAATGAGATTGCTGATGTTAGTATTAATCCCGAAAACAATCGTTTTCTTCCTGTCGATGCTATTAATAAGTCATTAGACTTTTATTATAATTCTATTCCTGCTATTACGCAAGTAAGCAAAGGTATTAATAGTAAATCTCGTAAGTTCTTAATTATTCCTAGTATAACTAATGAAGGTTCTACTTTAGGAATAGCGGATGTTCTTAATGCAATAGTTTTGACTTCCCCCGTAAAGGAATCCTCTAACTTATCACCTGCTAATAAATATGTTATCTCTAGTTCTGATAATAAAACTATTATAGATATTATGAATCAACTAGAAGAAGCAGGAATAAAAGACTACACTGTTGTTGTTCCTAATACTAACTTCGAGAATATTCGTGTTGCTATTTCTAATCGTAATAATGCAGATTTAGTTGCTGAACGTGAACGTATTGCTAACGCTAAATTAGAAGCTAATGAAGTTCAACTTAGAACTAAACGTAGTGATAATTCTGAATCACCTTATTATACTCAACTTAAAACTAGTATTAATCAAACTCTATCAGATGTTAAGACTAATGGTATTGCATTTGTTCCTGTTCTTCAATCTGTAATAGATAATACTGGTTTACGTTCGGGAGGAATGTTCCGTTATAGTAAAGAAGGAACTAATTATGTAGTAACTAACTTAGGTAGAGTAACTTCTAAGAGTATTAGAACAACTCATGATTATCTTGTTAATAAAGAGATTAATGAAAATGGAATGCTTAAACTTATTTATCCTAGACGTGCTGTACTTGAACAAGTTGTTAAACAAAACCAATTGTTAGATAAGTTCTCTAACAATAATATACTTCGTGTTCAGACAGAAGAAGCATTCCAAAATGAAGATGTTCTTGAATCTGCTCTTATTGATAACGATAAAGAGATCAACGATTATATAGCTAAAGTAATTGAATCTATTGAACGTAATAATGCTAATGTTCAAGAAGATGCTCTTACTGATGCGTTTCGTTCTTTCAATACTCTTGATCTTAGAGCTAATAACGCTAGTAAACTTAACGATAATATGAGAGAGCAAGCTCTTAAAATTATCAATGGTTATACTAATCGTCGTATTGATGACTTCTTATTTGACGTTCATAATTTTGTTCGTATTGAAAACAAAGATGGAAAGATTCTTGAAAATATTAGTATTACTAACAAGAAATTGTTTGATATGATGTTGAAAGACGAAGCACTTCGTACTCGTTACGAAATGTTTCTCGATGATATTAATCGTTTCATTAGTGACTACTCTATAATTGAATCTCTTCAACCTTATAATATAGACGAAGCAATGGCTGTTGCTGAATCACAAGAAGAGATAGATGGAATGCGTAGAACTAATGAAGTATTGAAGCAACTTAAAGATAAATTTACTCGTATTAGTGCTTTAGACAATACTCTTAAACGTAGTACTAAAATGTACTTCGATACTTATATTAGTAGTCTTACTAATGATCCTCGTATTAAATCGGGAATGTTAGAGATTACTGCTGCTATTGAAGATGAGAATTTCTTTCAATATTATTTAGCCGATAGCCAAGAAACTCATATTCCTATTGTACAGATAGTACTAAAGAAGATGATGCAAGAACTTCGTAAGGCTGAAATAGATGCTCGTGATAAGAAGATTGCATTTACTTCCGAAGTATCTAAGATTATAGAAGAAGCAAATAAGAATGGAGTTAATGTATCTCTTAATGATATATTAGATGAAAACGGAAACTTATTACTTCCTTATAATCAAACATTCTTAGATACTTTGCAAACTCTAAAAGATAATCTTAAACTTGCTCAGATCAAAGATGAAAACGGTCGTAATGGTATTGAATATAAGAAAGCTGCTGATACTCTAGAAAAGTTTTTAATTGATAATGTAGAACGTCAGTATGTTAAAGATATGTATCAAGATTACTTTGATTTAAATAAGATATTAGATAAATATCCTAAGACTTATATTAAATTAAAGAAGCTAATGCAAGAAGAAGGAGAAATACTTAGTACTATGACCGATAATGATTATAGTACTCTTACTCCACAGAATGCTGCACGTCTTGAAGAAATTCTTTCTGAAATACAAGACATGCGATCTACTATTGATGAACTTGGTAATTATCGTGAAAACTATCATGAAGCTAATGCAGTTAATAACTATTTTACTCGTAGGAAGCAGCTTAATACTAAATATAAAGAGACTAAGCCAAAACAAGCATTTGAAGAACGATATAAGCAAGCCATTGCTAATCTGCAATATCCTAGTGATTCTGAGACTTATCGTGAAGCAGCTGCTTGGTTAGATGCTAATACTAATTATCGTCTTAGTCCCGAATTTATTCGAGAACTTAACGATATATATAAGCAAACTAAACGCGGTAATCCTATTACTGGATATATCTTAACTATGTCTAGAGGTAAATACGATAAGAATGGTATTATAGATGGTACTCGTTTTAATTCTACTCAAGTTGAGAATATTAAGAAGCACGAAGAACAAATGCTTTTAGCTGCTAAGAATCGTATAGCTGAAAAAGATCGTGAAGCCCAAGCTTGGATAAATGAACGTATTGAATGGCGTAATACTCCTTATTATGAAAACGAATATGTTAAAGCTAATCAATTAGGTAAAGAAGGTTTTGAGAAATGGTATAATGAGAATCATGTGTTTAATCCTCTTACTAATGAGTACGAACCGTTGATGATATGGAGACAACGAGTTGTTAAAGATGAAGCTCGTTATATGGAATATACTCCTAAGTCTAAATGGTTAGAAACTAAAGTAAGAAAACAATATCTTAATCCTAAGTTCGTTGATAATAAACTTCAACCTAGTACTGATCGTTATACTAATGATAAATATTATGCAATGAATAATTATCAGCAACAATTGTATTCTTCTGTAACTAACTTACTTGATTATTTAGTTAAAGACAAACGTAGTCGTGCTTATATCAATAAAGGTTATCTTCCTAATCAAGCAATTGAAAAAGAAGATAAAGGTTTTAAAGATTACTGGCAAGACTTTAAACGTAGTCATGGTTGGTATGATGCACCTAATAAGTCTGATATAGAACTTAATCTATATAAAAGATTTAGTAATGCTCCAATGCTTCATAGTCTTTCACAAGTTAAACTTCTACCTATTCGTGATAAACAAGAAGGTGAAACTAAAGAAGATTATATCAAGTATGTAGAAGAAACATTAGCTGCTAATAGAGAACTTCATAGACAGAGAATGGAAGAGACTAAGGAAAGAAATAATCCTAATGTTCTTGAAAGACTTAATAGTTTTATAGATCAAATGTATCTATTTAATTCTCGTAATGATGCTTCTCGTCTAGCTAAGATTACTATAAATCAACTTCGTAATATGGATTTCATTAAACGTGCTCCTAATAACGAAGTATCTAGTAATAGACTTCTTAGTCGTATTACAGGTAAAGAAGAACTTCGTACTTTTAAAAACGAGAACGCTAATATTACTAAACATTTTGAAAGTCAAGTTCGCAAACTTATATTTAATGAGTTTGAACTAGATGAAGGTACTCGTTCTAAAGTATCTCGTGTTCTTCGTAATATGGTATCTAGTAAGTTTATGATGTTAAATCTTACTGGTGGTATTGCTAACGTTCTTTATGGTAAGACACAGATTCAAATGGAAATGGCAGCCGGACAATACTTTAAATATAGTGATTTCCGTAAAGCTGAAAATGAGTATGCTTTATCTATTGGTAGTTATTTTGCAGATGCTTATAGTGAAACTACTAAAAGCGAAACTAATGCTATCATTAGACTATTCAATATTCTAGAATCTGATATGGCTACTGAAACTTATGGTAAAGGTAGTAATCCTCTAGGTAAACTAGAAGATCTATTGTTTATTCAACAAAGTGCTGGTGAACATTATATGCAGAATACTACTTTATTAGCAATGTTAAACTCTCATAGAGTTTCTGTTGATGAAAATGGTAAAGCTGCTGTAATATCTTATGAAACGTTTACTCAGAATCTTCGTGAAAACTCTTTAATTAAAGTTCTTAATGAAGTTAATCCCGATCTTGTTAATACTTATAATGAATATCGTAATAAGATTAAAGAATCGTTTGCTGTTAAAGAACAATTCAATAGATTCAAACAAGATATGATAACTAACTTCTTACGTACTCAATCTAAAGAAGTTCGAGATAAGTTTGTAGCACAATATAAAGAAGATAGTAAAGAACAACGTTCTAAATTTGACGAACTTCCTACTTTCCGTAGTCAACTTAAGTTAAGTAATGGAGTTGCAGTACTTAAAGAAGATAGTCCTCTTAGTAATGCCGATATTGCTGATTTCCGTAATAAAGTTCTAACTGTTAATCATCATATTCATGGCATCTATGATAAGATTGGTGCTAATACTCTTCAACAATCTTGGTGGGGAGCTTTGTTAATGCAGTTCCACAAACATCTTGTTCCGGGATTCCAAAAACGTTTTGGTTATCGTCTTGGACATTTTGATGGAGTTTATAATGAAACTCGTGAAACTATTAATAAAGGTAGTTATGTATCATTAGCAGAGTTTATAACTTTCCCCGTAAGGAAATACTATGAATTAAATAACTCCAATGAACTAGAAGCTGTTCGTACTCTTCAAGGACTTGCTAAAGGCTACGTTGACTTTTTTGGAAACTTTGTAACTTATTATAATATTCTTCCCGAATATGATAAAGCTAATCTTCGTAGATGTCTAGGAGAATGGATTGCTATCACTAAAGCAGTTGCTTTATTTGTAGTCGGTAAACTAATGCTAGATGATGACGATGAATCTACTCAGATTGCAGATTATGTTCTTTATAGTGCAGATAGACTTATGTCTGAAACTATTCAATATAATCCGTGGGGTATGATGAACGAAGGACAGAAACTATATAGTCAACCTGTTGCAGCGTTTAGTATTGCTAATGACAATCTTAAACTTCTAGGTGCTTGTTGTTCTTATATATTCACTGGTGACGCTGATGATCTTCTATATCAATCCGGAACTTATTCGGGAGAGAATAAACTTAAAGTTAATCTTCTTAAACAAGTTCCTGTTGTTAATCAGATTAGAAAACATGAACGTCTAGGTGCTAATAATAGTTATTATAAAGTACGTCAATCTCCGTTTAGTGGTCTTGGTCAATTCATTGCTAATAAGATTACTGGCGAAGAAGATTAATATAACAATACAACTCATGTTTAAGCCTGTATTGCTCGTGAGAGTAGTACAGGTTTTGTTATATCCGAAACTAATTGTATCTTTGCATTGACAGAGTACCTACCGTCTTGGACTGTTGTACAGGACTCAGCAATAGCTGTTTGACTAACTCGATTAGTTGCGTGTAGTGTGGAGAGCTAGGGAACTCAGTAAGGCTATTTATACCACAAGTTGTAATAGTCATCTAGGTAGTAACTCCGCCCTAGTGCAAAACCTCGGATGATAAGTAGAAACAAAGGTACGAAGAGTAATAGCGTTAATGATTAGAGAATCGAAATAAGACGCATTATCTAAGAAAGACCGGAAGACTACTTACTCCATCAAAGACCTTACTGTATCCAAAAAGTTCCCATCCTATTATTCTCTACTAGTAAACTAGTAATAATAGTATCCGAACACCGTCCCCAATGCCGTCGTTTAGTTATTTGAATAACACTTTAAATCCACCCCCGTAAGAGAAGGAGTTAATAACTAGTTCCATTCCTTTACGGGGGTAGTCATAACATATCTTCATCTTATCAATAACTACTACTTCAACACTAGTATAAATAATTGATCCAAGTATAGTTTAAAAAAATAAGGAGCACTATCTCTAGCACTCCTTACATATAATGTATAACAAATTGTTTATTACTTATTTACTACTATATTGCGAACCTAGTTCGACTAGTCTCTTGTAAGGCTTATTATAAGCCTTAGCAACAGGAAGATTAGCAACTAATCGAATAGCTTTACGAATACTACTTCTCATAAATTTCTTTTCGTTCTTTTTCATTTGTCCAATAATTTACTTGGTTCAACATTTTGTCTACGAAGTCTATTTGCAAGAACATTGATGTATTTATGCATCCATATTAGCTGTGCTTTCATATCTTCTCGTTCTTCATTTTGAAGAGTTTCAAAGAGATTAGTATTAATGAAACTTGCAAGTTTATTAATACGATCATCAAGTTCTTTATACTCATCAATCATACGTTGAACATGAGAAGGATATTTATCTTTTTTAGATTCGGCATTAAGACCATATTTAGCCCATTGAAGAACAAAACCAAGATGTCCCCAAAGACTATTAATAACTTCTTCCATAGCATATTGTTTGCCAAGTTCTTCGCTGTAATTCTTTGGGTCAACACAAGAAGAATGACGAACTGTATCAAAACCACTACGAGTGTGAGCGTTAACAACAGTAGTCTTTTCACCAACTGTCATTACTTCTACATCGGTAATAAAGTTTTCAACATCTTCTTTAAGAACTTTAGTACCATCGTTATCTTTTGACAATTTATAATAAGCTGCATCAGCTATATCTTTTGGTGTCCAACTTTTATATCCATCCAGATAAGTAACTTCATAACCTAGTTCATTATCACCAAGACTTTCAAGTACTTTATAACCTTTTATACGAGCTTCACCACTAAACATTGGTTGAAGTTCAACCATTTTAATTCCAATTGCTTTCATTTAATCTAATTTTAGAGTTAATATTTCGCCGCATTCGGGACAAGTTTCAGTAACAGTATCACCTATTACTAATGTCAATTCTTTATCTTTTTTATCAACTATATTGATTTTAGATTGACAATTAGGACAATTGTAATAAAATACATTGTCTTTAATATGAATATTTGTTTCCATTATTTTAATTATTATTCTCCTGTACTTCCAAATCCACCTGCACCACGTTCAGTAGAACCAAGTTCTTCAAGAGTTTCAACTTCATCCCAAGTAATCTTTTCACGACGACGAACAAGAAGTTGACAAACACGATCACCTACTTTATAAGGAAAACCATTCATAACTTGTTCAAGTTCTTTCATGCAATCGTTTGTTATTTCTTCAATTCTATTAGTAACGTGTTTCAATTGATTAATAGCCATAAGACTATCTTCTACACAACGACATAAATGAATGTTACTACGATTCTTGAAAATAACAAGAAGTTCTCCTCTATAACCCATTGAGGAGTTGTTAACCATAAGGCTCTTTATCCTTATGTTCTGCACTTTTATTAATTGTAACATATATGTGCAGTTCAGACTATATCATCACTACTTAATGTAGGTTGGGCACTCGTGGCAGCATTACTATCCTCAGCATTATCTGTTTGGATTCGGCTACTAGTCGTTGAACCTTCAATAATATTACTATTATCGCTTGGCTGCTGATTGTCATTGTTACTATGATTTTCCAGCAATTCACCCAATTTAAAGACTTCAGTTATTCTACCTTTATTATCTCTTATTATAACTTTTTCTTTATTATGTGTAGAAGTATGTTCAGACCGAGAAATAGGAATTAAATTATCAATATTATTATTTAAAGTATCTCCGTCTTTATGATGAACATCTATTTCAGGTTTTAAATAATGAGAACCATTAATAACAATAAAATACTTAGATTCAAATAAAGAATAATTCTGTTCAATAACGTACCTATGTTTTCTAATAAAACCTTGATAATCTTTAAAAGGATGATTATCACTACGAATATAACAATATCCTTTATGTATTTTAGTACTTACTTTATTTCCATAGTTTCCATTATTATCACCTATAAATACTTTACTTCTCATTTTACCCATACATTCTTTAGAACAAGTAAATTTTCCAGTTTTACTTCTTCTAATTCTACTAGGTTTAATATAAATAGGTTTTTCACATATAAAACATTTAGTATTTGGAGAATGTTCGATTACTTTATCTTTATCTGCACATTCTTTAGAACAATAAGTTCCTTTACCTCTCCATTTATAAGTTTCAAACTCTTTACCACAATAAGAACAAGTTCTTTTAATAATTCCAGTACCTTTAAATATATTTGCCATAATTAAAAATTTTAGTTATTACAAATATAATAAAAATTCTAGTATTCCGAAACAATAAGGCATGAATTTTAGTTATTTTTAAAGTCTAATGTACCAGGAGTATTAGGCATATAAACGTCTGTTTTAGTATTGCTACTACGAGGACGAAGTTCCATTTCATATTCATCAGGAAGAGCAAAATGTAATCCTGTATGAATAATAGTTCTGTCTTTGTCTGCATCATATTCTATGCTCTTAGCATAGATATCGCAACAAGCATCGCCTTCTTTACCATAAACAGGCAATGGAATAGACTTATCTTCACGCCAAACTTTAACAGATACATTATCAATGTCTCGTTCTAGTTTATCGAAGAGTTCATCTTGAGTTAATAAACCACTGTTAAATTCAATAATAGCATTAGCTATTGCTTTACTTAATTTACTCATTATAATTATTGTTTTTAAATTTATGATAAGGACAATCAGTTGGAGTACTAGGTTTTCTATAACAAGAAGTAATAATAGTATCACTACTTCTTTCTAAGCACGTATAATGTTTATAGAAACAACCTTTTTCTCTCTTTACTAAATGAATACAATTACCACAAGTTCTTACTTTCTTTTTATTCTTCATATCTCACCATTTATATATTTAATAAACATGATAATACTACATACAAACATTATTATATTAATAACTGGAACATAGTATAACAAGAATATAGTTAATAACATTAATAACGTTGTTTCACTAGGAGCTGTTCTTCTGCTACTAAATATAATAAATTGCATAATAGCTTCCAATGCTATGAATAACATCGGAAGCTGTATGAAGAACATTTGGCTAGTAATTCCAAACAGCATCAAGCGCATAATTAAGAGCTTTAACACCAGTATTGAAATCACCTTCAAATACAGTATTCTTTAAACGAATTTCTTCATTCTTATATTGCTTTACATTACTGAAATATCCAGTAACGGCATTGTAAGCACCGTAAGCAGTACCAGCAATTTGACTTTGAGCAATACCTGAATGATAATATTCATTAATGTCACAAAGAATACCAAGTTTTTGTTTACTAAGACCGACTTGTTCAAACGTTACGAAGTCTTTCTTGAATAACGGTTCATACAAGTTGTTCTCGTCTACAATCTCAAATTCCTCCCCCGTAAGGAAAGTCATTGATAGATATTTCTTAACATCAGCATCTGATACTTTAGTATTAAACATAACAGCATACATTTCTTTTTCTTCTTCAACGCGTTTACCTGCAATACCAAGTATTTCGGGAACAGTTAGTATTTTAGCATTAACGCCTTGATTATGTCTAAATGATAAATACATATTAGCACTTAATCGAGCAGAATGTAGAGCATTCATACAAGCAACTCGAATAGGAGTTATCATCATTTGGACAGCAGAACCTCCATCATGACTATTAGTAAATACAAAGTAATGATCGATACTATCTTTGATATTACCAATTTGCATTTCTTGATTTATCTTAGCTGATAAGAATATCTTCTGACCATATCCAAAGTATCCAGCTCTATCTAGTTGAACATCTTTTCCAATAGCATCATTAAAGAAGTTAAAAGCTACTTCGTTTTGAACTACTTCGTAGCGACTTTTAACTTTCCCAAGAGGAATATTAGTATCAGTACGATAAGTAGCGAATTCAGTAGGAATAGTAACGAATTCATATCCATTAACGATATTAGGAATAAGAGAACCGTCACGATTAACTCCATTAGGAAGAGCTTCCATCTGTGCAGCAATAGGACATTTAGCAACTATATAATTAAGTTTAGCTTTCTGAATAGCTTCGCTCATTGTAGTACAATCGGAAATATCTATTCCAATCTTTCCTCTCCACGGAATACCACCAGTCTTATATTTATAAGCAGTGTTTCTATAATCAAAGTTCATAATAAGTTATTTAATAAGTTATTTAATATATGTATTCTTTTATTGCTTCCATTGCTTGACGACGATTACAGCCATAAGTATCCATAATCTTTTCAATAAGTTCTTCAATCCAATCTTCTACTTCTAGCATAATACTTTATTTAATAGTTAAACTTGTTTTTGTTTCAATATCATAGATATGTAAGTTAGCATTCATATCAAGATTCGTTTTAATAAGAGATGAAGTAACTTTGTGTACAGTATTTACTTTATGTGGATGTTCATTAATCCATTTAACGAGAGGAAGATTTTCTTCTTTAGCAAGATCGCTTAAAGAAATATTAATAGTAATTTCAGCAGGAATAGCAAGAAGATCATCTTTAGATACTTCGATACCTATTTCGTCTTTATCAAAACTTTGATTAGCAGCTTCCAAATCAGCAATCTTATATGCAGTTAATTGAGCAGAGATTACTTGAGCTAGAAACTCTAAATCAAGACTATCAAGAGTAGATACTTCGTCTAGATATTCGCCAATACAATAATAGAACTCTTTAATTATATCAGCAATAAAAAAATCTTTAGGACTATAACTATTAACGTTACGACTAAATAGTTTATAAGTAGGAGCTTCAATTACTTTGTTTCCAGACTTACTAGTAGTACCGAACATAAGAACCGCATCAAGAACTAAATTCTTAAGTTTTTCAACAGTATTGTTACGAGTCTTTTGAATCTGATTAACTCGATCTTTCTCAGCCTTACATTCATTAACGTCATTACTATAACGTCTAATAACTTTTACGTAACTGTCTAGCTTCTCCTTTAAATGATCTTCTGAGATTCTTAGTTTCTCAATAAGTTCATCAGTTGCTTCACCTTCTTCGAGTTGCAAGATAATATCCTGCAACTCAGAACTAATTTCAAATAGATTATTACTCATCTTGTTTTGGTTTAAAAAAATGGTTTTGTTTTAGTAGAATAACAATAGAAACTTTAGGACATTCCATAGTTCCCAAACGTTCACAATTAGAACATTTGGGAACTACTTTTTTATCTTTTATCTTTAATAGCTTCTTTAATAGTTTCTTAATATATTTCATCATATCCTTCTCTAATTAATTTATTTTGTTCAGATATGGCTTTTATAATAAGTTCACGAGCATTCCAAAGACTTTCAGCACCAATACTTAGATAATAATGTTCTAGCACTTTATCGTTAGACATATTTTGAAAGTCTACAATATGAGGGGTAGCCTTAGTAACATCATTAAATTTACTAGTAACATTATTCAATAGATTATATAATTTACTACGAATAATTACATTATCTGTATTATTCTGTCTTATTCTAGCAATAAGAGCAGGAATTATTTCACCGTTTTGCATTTCTATGAGTTTTCTTATTCTTATTACGTTTATGTCTCTTAGCAATTACTTTATGATTATTGCCTTTTTTAGTAGAACTTCCTTTATAATTATTATCATAAAGAGTACCTAATTCAAAAGCTTTATCATCAAGAAATATATTATAAGGATTATCAAACTTCATTTTTATCTAATGATTTAATATATTTAATAGCTTCATCACGAGAATCACACAGCTTATCTAATTCAGTACTACGCTTCCAACCATCTCCTTCATTAGTAATAACAGTGACACCATATTTACCTTTGAAGGTTATACCATTGATTATTTTATCATAACGTCCTCGCCAATTATCTTTTTCAGAACAACTTAGTTCTACAATATGATTACCAACAGTATAATAACTATCAACAATAGGAGTAAAGAAATTACTTCCTTTAACTATACTTTGGAATATCTTAGCTTTTTCCATATTTACTTCCAGTTTGATTGCGACACCATTCAAGATTAGACCAATGATTATTAGCACTATTACCATCTTTATATCTAACATATTTATATACATTAGGTTTAGGATTAGGAACAAATGCTTTAGCAACAAGAGTAGCTACGAATAGCTTAGAACTTACACCATTATTAAACAATGTAACATGTGGTCTTTCGCAACCTTTACCACGATACCATTTAAGAGGTCTTCCTCTATTAATAGAGAATACTTCTCCATCAGGAGCTACACTATAATTAGGAAAACCTTTTATTTCGGCATAGACTTTAACAGTTTGTACTTGTGACATTAGTAATAATTAGTTTTAGTATTGAGATAACGAGCACGTCTAGCAGCAGATACAAAATTGTATTTACGTCTACGACTTGCAATATGATTAAATAAATCTTCGAAAGCACTGAGATTAGGATTACGTTTTATCTTACCATCAAGATATTTATCAACGTATTTACTAAGATGTTCTCTACTAATAACAAGATAAATAGGACAAATAGGTTTGCCAAGATTGTTAGCAGGACGTCTAATTACAATATAATCTTTTCTATTCTGTTCCATGATTTAATGAATGTTTATACTAATATAATCAATAATTAGTTCAGCACATAGTAAAATCTTAATTATTTTATTTATGAATTGACGCAATTCTAGCCTCTCTGTTGAACGCAATACGAAAATAATATAGTTGTTCAGCTCGCTATATAAAATCGCACAGAGGCGAAGGAATGGCGCTCTATGTGAGACTTCCCCCGTAAAGGAGTGTAGATATTGAAAACTCGTGCTACTATTATCCGTGAGATTTTCGTTTGAGTTAGTATTTATTTCACTACTAATAACAGCACTTAATTCAATACCTACTCTTTACGAGGGTAAGCACACATCAAGAAAAAGCTCGATACTTGTTTCACAACAAATACCGAGCAGCAAACTTTAATTAAATCAACCCTTAAATAATAATTTCATAGACTTCTATCATGTCGTCTGATTCTTCGAGTTTAAAGTTAACATTAACATCGGTTTTAATATTAAATTCATTAAATACTTCTGAGAAGTCAACTCTATAATAACCGAAATCAGAACGAGTAATTAGTCTACAAGCAGAATTTACTTTGTCTTTAACGAAAGCAATATAAACTATATTAAGATTAGATATTACATCTAGTTTCCTAAGATACATATAATACTTTCGAGTAGGTAATCTAATACCTTTAATAAAAAGCTGTCGTTTCTTAAAATCAATATAAGATTTAGAACGATCTAATTTAGAACTACTTATTACTTCATAATTGTATATCATATTAATAGTTATTACATTTCAATTCTAATCACATTAGCATGAGCAGGAACTTGTTTAACTCCCGATCTAGTACGATACTCAACAAAAGCAATCTTACCTATATAAGATTCACGATTACTAAGATACATTTTACGAATGTCAGAAACACCTACTGGCATACATTCGAATGTCTCTTCATTAATATCGTTTTGAAGAATAAACTTAGAGAACTTCGGACGTTTAGCTCCTTCGGGAACAATATCAATAATCTTAAACTTTCCATCAAGAATTGGCTTACACTTAAACATTGCTGTATTGCGTTTACCAAATTGATAGAAAGAATTAGGATTACGAAGAATAATTCCTTCAAAACCGGCTTCAACAAATAGATTGCGATATTGAATAATTTGCTCATCATTACTGGTCTCATAGTTATTACAAAGAACAAAACGAGATTTGTTATTAAGATGATAACTAAGAAGAAGTTGAGAACGAGCATAATTAGGAACTTTATAACGATTAAAGTGTTTATTAAGAAATTCCAATCTAGCATGTTGAGGCATATCTTCAATAGCTAAATCATAGCACCAAAATTGAAGAAGTTGATTAAGAGGATTAGTAAGATTCTCTGCGGCACTAAGAACATTATTAAGTCCTTGATTTGGAATATACAATTCTCCATCAAGAACATAATCTTCGTCTAGCATTTTCTGCAATACTTGCTTTGGCAACATTTGTAACAAGTAAGTCTCTAAGTTTGGACATTTATATTCAAGACCTTTTCTACTACGAAATCTTAGCTTCGGTTGAGAGAACATTCCGTCTTGTGTCATATAAGCAGAGACATTAGCACGAACACCATCTATTTTAGTTTGACCAAAGAATCTTTCTTCACGATCAAATTCATAGATTTTAGCAAGCTGAGGAAGAACAAAACCTTCATTAGTAGTATTATACTTAGGAAGATAAGTATCAAGATAAGGATAAAGATTCTCTCTTAAAATATAAGGAGCTGTATCATGAACCTCTGATAATTCCATACCGCCTTCTCTACGTTTAGCGGCAACAATAGTTTTCCATTCTTTCTCAACTCCTCTAGGAGGAATATAATCACAAGTAGTTCCTTGCTTACCTACAATACCGAAATTAAGTTGTATCTTGTTTCCGATAACTTTAGCAGTCCAAAAGATTGGTTGTCCTTTGGCATTACGCTTATAAAGAGTAATTTCTTTAGTATCAATCATAATTCTTCAATTCTATATTTACCATTAAATTGATTAAACAAAGCAACAGCAGTTTCACGAGAAACATTAAGAGCAGTGTTATCTTCTATCTTTATTAGACGAACAATATCACTATCTCCTTTCCTTACGGGGGTGGCACAAGCACGTTTACTTTCTCCCTTAGTACGTTTAAGTTTAACTGGCTTTGGCTTAGTTTTATCATATATAATAGGAGGATTAGTTACTTCATATTCAAGATTAGCTTCATGTACTTTTTGAAGCAATTTCTTATCATAACCAAGATAAACAAGAGCAGCCATATTATACTTATATCCAAAATGAATAGTTTGAAGATAACGATAATTAGGTAGATCAATCTCAGCAAGAAGTTCTTGCATATAATTAACTCTACCTTTACTATTAGCATTATGTTCAATCATACGGATATCGCTAGCATCTAGTTTATAACTGAAAGCATTACGACCGTCTAGCGCCATCTTTACTTAGTCTTACGATTAATATCTTCTTAGGTTTACCAATTCGAGAATGATAATACTGAAACGCTTTTATATAATCAGTTGTTTCTGTCCATTGAATAAAGTTTCCTTTAGATGTACAAATATTATTCTTATAATCGAATCCTTTAGGAATACGATGACATTCATAGATTTCTTTATAAAGCAATTCTTTAATTACTTGACAATCACTAGCATCGTTAAGATCGACTTCACCGTAAACTTTAATATCAGAAATGCTTATGATAATACCATCTGCAAGTTTAATACGAGTATTCGCATTATCATTTTCTTTAAGTTTACGTTTAATCTCATCAATAAAACGTTCCTCCACATCACTAAGAGGGTACATATAAAGATAGCTGTAAATAGCTTCATTACGACCATATCTATTTACAACTATCCTATCAAGAGTTTTTGATTTATTTAAATCTATAATAAGTTCTTCATCATTCATAATCGAATAGTTTTTCGGTTTCTTCTATAAACCGATTAATTGTTTCCTTTGAATACTTCTCTATTAGTTCTGAAAAGTCTTTAGCATCGTAAATTCTAGGAATAAGAATAGGAATAATACCATAATCTTTTCTAAGACGACGAGCACCACGAACACCAGTTAAATCCATATCGAAGAAACTAATAATAATTCCATTATCATTAAGTTTAGATTGAAGATACTCATATTCAAATGGTTTAAGAACATAACTTTCAGAAGTAACATTTATAACTCCTATTAGGGTATCTGACAACCTCCCCCGTAAAGGAAAGGAATGCAGCCAACTATCTAAAGCAAGATTATCTTTGTATGACTTAGTAATAATGATTATATCATACTTAGGTTTATTAAGATTAAGAAGACCTACTAAGCCATTATGATTAGTAATGAACTTAACGTCTCCTTTAGTTCTATCTCGCAAAGGAAAATAACATTCGATATTATATATTCCTTTACTATCAAGACCAGTAATATAACCATAACAAGGATCATTACTACGATAGTTGTATTTTGGTTCGGGCTGACAAAATCTATTAATATACATTTGATCAACAGGAACAACAAAATGAGTATTTAGCCAATGCAAAGATATTCCCCATTTAGACCATATCTTCTTATCGTTTTCATTCCATTCTCTAATTACTAGTTCTATAACAGCTTTACTATTCTTAATACGAGTAATAGTTTCTTTAAGCAGTACTTCATTTTCTTCAACTACTTCACCGTTATATATAATATTACGGAAAGTATAAGCAATATGTTTGAGAACATAATAAAAATCTGCTTTAACGCTTACATTGATTTGACGACCAGTAGTAAAACTTAGAACATACGCAACAACATCAAAACAATCACCCCACATTCCATATCCTGCAAAATCTCTAATTTTTAGTTTATGTTTATCGTTATAAGCAAAACCAACAGTAGGATGTCTATCATTTCTAAAAGGAGAACATATAAGAGAATTTTCAGTTACACATTTATTTATTATTTCAATAGGAATACCAGTATATTTAGAAAATATTAGTTCTTGACTTACTTTAGACAATATAAAAGTCTTAGATAAGTTATTTTTTATTCCTCTTCTCATAAATTAATATATAACACATCTTCATCTTTTTGTATAACTTCTCTTAGTTTAGCAGCTTCAACAAAAGTAGGAGATTTCCATTTATATCCTGCACAAGTACTATTACGACCAGTACGACATTTAGATATTGCGCTATGTGAACAATTACAGTAATTAGCAGCACATTGATTGTTTTTAAATATTCGAAGTCTATTATTAAAACAATCAACTTGAACAATCGGAGCAAAATAATTAGCTAACTTTTTGTTTCTATTTCCATAATTAGAATTATATTTAGCAGTACACCATTCTAAATTATTAGCATTATTATTTAAAGTGTTTTCATCTTTATGATTTACTTGAACAAATTCATTAGGATTAGGATTATTAACAAAGGCTTTAGCTACTAACCTATGTACTTCAATAGTTTTATTGTTTCCAGTAGCACTATTACATAATACTACTTTGGCATATCCTTTATTTATGCCAACTCTTAAAACTTTATTAGAAGTAATACTAAATACTTCACCTCTATTACTAATTAGATAACGAGGAAAATCATCTATAACTTTCCAATCGTCTTTTATAATATCTTTCAATTCCATAATAAATAATTTATTTTTAGTATCATAAAGATAATAAAAAATCCCTAGAAATCAAAGTATCTAGGGATTAATTATTAACGATTAAATAATTAGATTAGAACGGAAGATCATCTCCATTGTTGTCACCATTGAATACTCCATCAAATTGAGAAGGAGCAGAAGGAGCAGCCATAGGAGCACCCGGCATCATAGGAGCACCGGGAATAATACCACCACCAACAGGAATATTACCAATAGACGGAGCACCTGCCATGTTAGGTTTCTTACGAGTAACGTTTTCCATCGGAATAATAGACTCCCGAATTTCATCGAGTTTAACTCGTTTAGAAGGAATTACTTGTTTGTTTGCATCAAGGAAAGCTTCTTCAAAGATTCCTTCCTTAACATAAGTAGGGAATACAAGATCTCCTTCAGTACTACTTCCATAAGCAGCCGGAACCCATTCACCGTTCTGTTTGTAATAACGATACATCTTAGCCCAGAACAAACGAGGTTGACCTTTGTCATCAAGCAGAGCAGACTTACCGTCTTTACCACCTGTTTCAATCATGTTAACAATGTTCTCGAAAAGAACAGCCCAAGCTTTTATAACTTCATCTGTTTCAACCGGCTCATAAGCACCGTTTTCATCGAAATCTTCATAACCGAGTTCAAGAGCATCTTCTTCTGCTTCGGTAAGTTCACGACCTTTAAGAACGATAACATCAAGAACATGTTTGATCATTTGGAAATCATTCTCAATGAATCGGTATTTAGCACCACCGGGAATATTATCTGCATTAGACTCACGAGCAAAGATAGTGTGAGTATTATAACGCTTATCCGATTCTTTAGTGTGAGTAGAAGAAAATTCAATAACTAGCTGAGGAACAGCTTTACCAATAAAAGAAGGAGAACCTTTAGCTTCTTCACCAAAAGTTACCCATTTCATAGAGACTTTCAAATGACCTAAGAATACGCCATTAACTCTGACATCTTTGTGAGAAAACTTCAAACGAGAAGTAGAACGAGTATCATTACTAATACCTCTACGACGTTTCTTAGGAGTTCCTGCATTAGCAGCTTGTTCAACACCAGTTTTTACTTCTTCAACAGTTTCTTTTTGAGTACTCATAAAATTAATTATTTAAAGATTAATAATAATACTACTAAGTTGTACAGGCTTAGCAGTATGTTGTCAAAAGTGTTCAAATATAATAAAAAGAAAAATTGCAAACAATAAAAAAGACTACTAAGTTTTTACACTTAGCAGTCTTTTTATAATGTAACGAGCGAATAGAATAAGTAGATTATTTCTTAACGTTCTTGCGAGTTGGTTCTTCGTCAGATTCAAAAGTGAACGGATAAGCAGTTACAACAGTAACACTTCCTTCACCTTCTTTACCGTTCTCAACTTCACATTCAATCGGTTCGTTAAGATTAACTTTGTAAACACGATTGTAATCTTCGGCAGCATCACCAAGATCTTCTTTCAGTTCGTTCCACATATTGATGTCGGAGAAACCAAGAGGTAAACCGATACCAGTAAGAGAAGAAGTAGAAGTTGCTTTAGCACCTGTGAAACCTTCTGTAACCGGATTGTAATCTTCGATAGTAACTTCGTCAATATCTTTACCAACCGCCTGAGCAATAGCGGCTTTGTTCATGTCGAAAGATACCTGCTTCTGTTCGTCAGTCATACGAACACCAACCATTTTGCGTTTGCCGTCTTTCTCGTACATCGGAACACCTTTACAAATAGCGTAAGAACCGAATTCTTTGATAAGAGCTGCACGGGCTGCATCAGTACCAAGTTCAACACCGTTTTCTTCACACCATGCAACAACTTCAGAATCACGTTCTGCAATAGCCATGTCAATAGACGGAATGTTACTGATAAACTGTACATAATCACCGGAAACAAGTCCCATAGTACGGCTTACGATACCTGCAATAGTAAAACGAGCTTTAGTACTGTTAGCAACCAATGTCGGTTCATTGTTACCAGTTGCTATTCTTTTACCACTCTGAATTGCTTTCATTCCAAATTGAAGTCCCATAATTTTAAAATTTTAAAAGTTATATAATTAATTAATTATTGAGCATTATGCTCATTGGTTTTATCTTGTCTAATTTCAAATCTATAATCACTATTAGTAAGACATCTAACAGTAATTAAATTGGTATAACGTCCGCTTCTTCTAGCGGAATGTTATTCATAATCTTCGCCTCTGTCATTTCTTGACATCCAAGAAGAGCATCAGCAGCAATGTCTCTAGCACCATAAGTAAAAGCTCTATGTCCTATTAAGATTCGAGCATATTTACTATATGTATCTTTACCTAAAAGTCCAGCAGTAACAGCTTCACTGTAACTGAAATGACTAGTAGCTTCAATAACACGATTATCAATGACTCTAGTAAATTTATATTCGGTGACATAATCTACTGGGATATGAGCTATACGAAACACAGGAGTTTTGCCTTCTGCTTGAATCTTAGCAGCACTTTCAGCATTAACTGAAATACCAAAACTAGCATTCATTTGATACTCCTTATAAATGTTTCCTTTATAGTCTTGATAATATCTAACAGGATAAACACCTATACTATCGCCATCTTGTTCAGTAGTGTATTTAAGAGCTTCTTTCTTAGTGGTAAAACGCTTACAGTAATCGGGTATCTTTCCATCAATATAAACATTATTACCATCAGTACATTCATACTGAGCTATATAATCTTTTGTACACTCCCATGTTATAGCTGCCTTTAGTAACAATGCTTTGATTAGATGAACATCTATTACGGTTTTACCATTAATAGCACTAATATGTTCAATACTACTGGTAAAAGGTAAACCTAAGTCTTGTGCTCTACTAAATATAGCTAAACCATCAGCCATTGATTTAATACCGCACTTTTCACTTCCCATAATAGATTTAAGATACAGTTCAAGTTTTCCTCTTTCTTCGGGATTTAAAAGATTGAGATTATTAACAGTAGGACTAACTATTTCATTAGTTCTACTAGAAACTTGAACACTACGTTCTTTTTCTACTTCTTCCATTATTTCAAGGTTCGCTTTATTATTACATTACAAAGATAATACTTTTTGTTTGAATAACAATAGTATCACTTTAAAAATCAATAGCTATATCATCGTTTTCACAATCTTTAACTACTTCATAGTTCTTTCCTCCTTTCGTCTCATTAAGTTTCTTTTCTTCGATTGAATTCACAATATATACCTTATATACAATATTAGGTTCGGTACTAAAGGATAAGTTTGGTATCCGATACTTTATATCTCTTAGAGAGTAACACATCGGAGAAGTGAAAATAACAAGGTCTACGATAGCATTAAATGCAGTATCTATTGAGTTATTAGCCGATAGCACTCGTACACAGTCATCGTTGAACAATGTTAAATTTTGTGAACGCTGTGCTTTAGCCTGCATTATAATAGGCTGACCTATTTTCTTGCCACTCTTATAAACTTTAGGTTTACCAAATTTATCATAAGCTGGAATACCTTCCATATCATTGTGATAATTACCGCAATAGTCGTATTGAAGAAACTTGATATTAGTATCAAATATTTCTCCATTAGTAGGAACTGATTTACCAGTACATTCAACATTGCTATTGATGTAGTCAGTAATTTTACTAGCAAATTCTCCACGCATTGAGACTATAAGAATCTTTTTGCCTAGATTAGACTTAACGATCTCTAGTATCTTCTCTAGTTTAACAATGTTATCAGTAACAAGATTACGTCTTTCACGCATAATGTTATAAACTTGATTAACACGTTCACCAAGAGCAATTGGATTATAAAGATCATCAAGACGCTTAGCCATTATATCGGACATATCCATAACAGGACGCCAACCATTATATTCAGCAACAAGAGTACGACATGCCTCAGCAGATAAATTAAGTTCACGATTACCTACACGACATTCTTCTATCTTACTAAAATCACCGAATATATTAACACTATCATTAATGTAATTAGTACATTTATCATAATGTTCTTGATCAGGTTGACTAAGAGCACATCCGATTTGATATTCCTTTACGGGGGAGTTAATCGACTTACTCAACAAAGACGAATAGTTTAACGAATAAACTTTCGGAGCAAATTGATACATAAGAACAGCATTACTAGCAACTTTATCTATTTCATTAGTTAGAACTAATTTATATTTAAAACAACTAGCACCTTCATATCTTTCAATGATACCTTTGAATTTAGTAACATTAATAGTAATAAGAAGATCTTTCTTATTAATTCCTCGATAAGTAGACTTTTCAATATAATCTCTAGTGAATACATTAATATATTTCTCAGCAATTAGCTTCTTATAAGTTTCACTATTAGCAGAAGTATTTTCAATAGCATAAAGAATATTAGCTCGATCAGTTAGGTTTTCACATATTATCATAACCAATAGATTAGGTGATTTTACAATCATCTTATCTAAGATATGAACAGCAAGTTTAATAATATCTAATGGCTGCGTTAAAACAATACTTCCAACACCAGAAGCGTTACGCCATTTATCAGCAGCTTCATTATATATTTCTTCTACATTGTTTTTCATGGTAATTGTAGTTGCATTCGATAATGTTCATAATTTGGTGCAATATAGAAAAACGAAACGTTAAGAGGACTTTGAATAAGAATAATATCTGAATCTATTAATTCATTCCAACCATCATCTTTAGTAGAAGAACATATAATAAAATTATATTCTGTATTATAACCTACAACTATAACTTTATGATCTCCATAGTCAATCTCTTTACCAAGATTAAGACTACATATCTGTTCAACATTTATCATAATAAATTTTTAGCAATAAGTTCAGTATGAGCTATATAAAAATAACTATAACTTAGAGGACTATGAACAAGAAGTATATCATCTTCATCAAAACGTCTCCAACCACCACATTCTGTAACAGAACAAATAAGAAGTTGTTTAAAAGAACTATAACCTACAATCATAGCTTCTGTTTCAAAAGGAATAATATAATCTTTATCAAATGTTTTAAAAGATTTACCAATATTCTTACGAGCAAATTCTTCAACAGTTAGTTTATTACTTTCCATAATTAATCAAATAATGTATTTCGCATTCCATAATATTTCTTCACTAAACGTTTACCTTTACCTTTATTATTACGTGATTGTTCAATAGGTTCAATAATAGCCATACATTCATTATAATAATATAGATAATTAATATTTAGTTCAGATATATCCTTATCTTCAACAAGATTACATACAGTAACTCGTTGACCAGCACAGAGAGAACTCTTTTTAAGTTTAGGTTGATTATTTTCATCCCAACCTAGTATTTCTACCTTCATGAGCGACCCCCCCGTAAGAGAAACGTAGAACCTAGTATTTCTTTGAACCTCTTCAACAACCATTTTATGATCAACAACATGAGTATATTCAATATAATACTTACGATTAACGTTTTGAGTACGACAAAAATCAAGAATAGATTTACTATTACGAAGAGTTTCCATAACAGGTGTTCCATTAATAAAATACTCAGTTACAGCTTTAGCTACAATAGGAGAATTATAACCTTTAGATAAATCTTCTAGATACATCTTAGGATTCATCCTACCTTTAAACTTCTTCTTACCATCAGTTTTAACAGTTAGATAACTATTAACACCTTCAGTAATATATTTGCTATAACTAGTAAATTCAAGTTCAAGACCAAGATGTTTTTCCCACCAATGACAAATATTATCAGCAGTTTCTTCAAGACCTTTAGGAACAATAGTTACGATACCATCTGTATTAGCACTTATAACATGAATTCCGGCATCTTCTAGTCTTTCAATTAGCATTAATAGAAACAATTGTCCATTAATAGTAACTTTATACATTGCTTTCTTATCACAAAGAAATGATTTCTCACTACCCATTTTGCCAAAGATTCCAGCATTAGCTACAATCTTTAGACAAGCAGCAGCAGTAAAATGCTTAATTTGTAGAATAAGACTAAGACTTTTATCTTTTGCAAGATGCTTGTGTTCAGTTCTTTCATCAACAATAGTATCAGCAATACGAAACCATGCTTTAGGATTAAGATGTTTCTGACATACTTTAAGACTACGAATAAGATTCGGATAATAACTAGTTACATCCCTATCAACAATAGTTTGTTTATCATCTGCAACATAAATAGCAGGTATTTCATTAGAATGCAAACCGCCAGTTGCGAGGGTGTAGGAAGTGCCTGCATAAGTGAATGTGCGCTCGAATTCGCCCTTTTCTCCCCTAAGGACAAGGGAACGTAAGGATTGAAGTAGATCGTTCAACTGCGGGCTTAAAAATTGAATCTTATCTGACAAGATTTCGGAAACTTCTATTTTTCTCCGGATAGTTTTAGTATCAATGAATCGTTTAGGATGAAGACCAGTAAACTTACTATATAGTTTAACAATAACTTTATCAGCAATTGTACTACGACTAGCAGAAAGAACGTTAATTTCATATTCCTTACTAATCATATATCTTAAACGAATCTCTTCTTGATTCATACGAACTAGCTCACAACAAATGAATACATCATTATCGTTATACTCTTCCATTTCCTTTTTCCAAGAAGGATGAAGATAACGTTCAAAAGAATTACGATATAATCTATTTAATTGTTCGATAGAAAGACCTCTATTTTCTGTTAGTCGATAGTAATAGTTAACATCAAGTTCACTAATAGGAGGCATATGATATTCAAGAAGATTATACCATTTAATATTAATAGAAGTTTGTTTTAAACTCTTATGAAAATGATCTAATCTAAAGATTTGGAAAAGATCTAAATCACGAAAGTTAAGACGATTCTTCATCAACATATTAGTAAAGTTATCTTGCCATAGAACATCATTATCTGAATTACGAATAATTCTTTGTGATGTATCATATAGAAACTCAATAAGTTTACTAGGTTTATCAAACTGATTATAATACATAAGAAGAGCACTTAACATAAGACGGTCATACTTATTATTATTATAACCAAAGTAATCAGCTTCGTATTGTAGCCAGTTTAATAAAGGATATAATTCTGAATCATCATCTTCAAAAATACTAAATCTATAACGTTTAACAGTAGCTAATCGGTTCTTGATTTCAGTAACAGATAACTTATCTATAAGAGGAATTGCTTCTTGTTTATCATCAACACAATCTTTAAATACTTCGAGATAATGATTTAAGTCAACGAAACAAACACCGAAGTAATTACGAGTAACTTCAATATCATAAGCAAGGGCTTTCATAAGTCTTTAATTATAAATTCTTTTAAGTTGTTATATGCGATAGCTTTAAAGATACTAGTAAATTTTGATATATAAGAATCTTTAAGAAGATCATAACGAATAACAAAAGGACTATAATTAACAAAGACATAATGACCTGTGCAATTACGATATACGTTATTAGTCGAATGAGGACGAACATTAATTAAAGAACAAGCATTACCTAGAAGAATAAGAATATTATATTTGTTATTAGTAACTTCTTCACGAAGATAGTTATAACATCTTGCTTTAGTCATAACATCAATAGGATGTTTAATACTAATAGGACATTTAACAAAACAAGTTATATAATAATCATCTAAGATATTTCTATCAAAGAGAGTATTATATAACTCGCTAATTTGTTTGAATGCTTCACTATTAATAATAGTTTTATCACTAACACCAAGATGAGGAAATACAATTATCTTATTACTTTGTTTATTACCTATTCCTTTTATATAATGGTTCTTCTCATTAATTACTTGATAAGCACAATCTTCACAATATCTACCACCCATAACATAAGAATAATCTGTTTTTACAACGACTACAAGCAGTATATAATCTACGAAGAGTATTATCAATATCACCATATGGACTACCGTTAGCCATAAAGACAATATCATTAATATCTACATAGACATCTTTGAAAGTACTACCTTGAGCTTTATGTGAAGTAATAGCGAAACCATAATCTAAATCACGATAGAATTTAATCTTACCATACTTATCAAGTATATTAGCAAGAAGAAGATTGCGTTCTTTAAATTCATAATATAGTTTCCAACGAGCACGACGAGAACTAGCAGGAGCAGATTTAGCAGCATCTATAAATTCATTACAAAGTTTATAATAAAGAAGAATATTTGCTCTATCATTATGATCTACAACAAACAAAGGTTTAGTAGATTCTCCACCATTAATCTTAACGAACTTAACAGTGAATCCTTTAATACCATCTTTATTTGTGAAGTTAGCAATGTTCTTAATTATATAATCTTCTGAATTAGTAATGACTGCTTCATTGAATTCATTTACAAGAGTAACATAAGACAATATCAAATCATTACGAGTAAGTGCCGCACGATCTGAATCTTGAATTATATTAGTTCTAATAAACTTATTCCAATCACTAACTGCTTTATTTGTATAAGCTACAAGACGACAAGTATCAACATTAGTTGTAAACTCTTCATTATTAAAACCATCAATAACTAATGATTGAAACTCATTTAAGCCACAAGTATAATAACCTTTTGATTCACTTAAATCGAATTTAAATCTATTAGCATTAATATGTTCTAAGAACTTCCAAGTTTTATGTTGAATATCGTATCTAAGTAGCTTTAACAAATAACTAACAGGATTGTCTTCTTCTTGTCTAACAATTTGATTAAGTTCATAGTATTTAATACCACGTAGACAAGGACTGATTGTTTCTTTAACAGGAGGAAGTTGAGAACTATCTCCCATATAGATAATCATACATCCGTTTTCTTTGCATTCTTTCTCAATATAAGTTTTAAGACTTCTACCAATCATAGATGCTTCATCAATAATATAAAGACGATAGCCTTTAATCTTCTTTTCACCTAATGGATCAAAAGGAGGATTATTAATGTCAAAATCTTCAAGATCAGTATTTAATCTAAAACCTAAATCACTAGCAATAGTAGAAGTTTTAATATTAGTAGAATTACTTAAAACTCTAGCAGCTTTATGTGTTGGAGCAGCTAAACCTATTGTAGAATTAGAGAGATTACATTTATTAATAACTTCTTTAATCATATAAGTTTTACCTGTTCCAGCACTACCAATAAGAGCACGCCTATAATCATTTTCATCGAATCCACGATTAATGAAATCAATTAAATGAGTATAGGCGTTAAGTTGATCTTTGGTAAAGGAAGCTATTACACTACTGCTTTTATTAGCATCAGTATATTTAGTTAAATCCATTATCTCTTAAATCAAATTTTTGGATATTATCTTCAATACGAATATAACCACGAACTTTAATTCCCGGCTTAAATGGAATATAACATTTAGGAGCACTAAAACCATTACTACGTATTACTTTAATATTCTTGCCATTCTTATCTAAGAACTTAGCGAATATTGTACGAAATCCTTCGCAAGAATACGAACGTCTTGTTAGTGGAAGAACCATAGTACCACCTACATTTTTAAATCTGTAAGTATTACCATCAAGAATAATAGTACCATCAACGAGTTTCTCAACAACTCGTTCACGAGCAACTTTATTCTTTTCATTAACAGGAGTAAAATTGAATTTCATTATTTTATCTTTTTAAGTTTATTCCAATTAATAATAAATGTTCCAACACGAGGATAAACACTAGCTATTTTATAGCCTTTAATATCAACAGAAGAAGGATCAATAATACAAGGTATTTCGAATGTTCTAGCCATTAAATGAGGAACTGCTTCAGTAATTATAATACAATATTTATCATTGGCAAAATCATTACTAATAACAGCTTTATATTCATCAACACGAACATCTATTACTCCATCTGGATAAATATAGTCAGAGAGATTTATTTCCATAACTAATTCATTTTAGACATATAGATTTTATATAAATGCTCGAATTCCTTCTTAGACATTACAACAACAGCAGACTTAGCTTTGATAGCAGCAGATTCAAGAATCATAGCTCTACCACCTATTACCTTTTGTTCATCATGATAAAGATCTTCAATAACAAGACAGTTTTTACCAGATTCTAGAACTTCAGTACATTCAGGACATATATTATAGTTAGTAGAACCTATACTAATAGATTTATTACCACATATAATACAATTAGCGAAAGTAGTTTCTATTCTACCTTCGCCATCTACGTTAAACTCTATCTGATTTGCCATAAGTCGATATTCTTCTACGTGATTCGATTTGCAACAACTTAACAGCATTAACAGTGTTAAGTGTAAAAGCTACTAGACTATAAAGTCTTTCACTACGACCAATTCTAATTCTTTTTTTAATCATACCAGTTTGTTTTAAATAATTAATAATAATAGATTGTTTATACTTCCCCCGTAAGAGAATCTTGTTTAAAATATTTTCTTAGTTTATTAAGATGTTTTATTTCATAACGAACATATTCTCTTAAATTATCAAGAGTAGTATTATTTTCATTAATATCATTAACAATATAGAATGAAAACGATCTACTATATTTAATAGCGTTACTATTAAAATTATATACAATAACATTAACGCTAATATAATTAAGAACTCTTTCAGATTCTTTAAATTGAGTAGAAACTGAAAAGTGAAGATTAGTACAATGTTTCCTAACTAATCTTTGAATGATTAATAGAAACTCCAACATTTGTTTATGAGTTGTTTTCATATATAATGATTTAAATGAATAATCAATAAAAAAGGAGTAGACGCTTCTACTCCGATGGGATAAAATAGACAATACTATTCTCACGAACTGTATTACTAGTAACCTTAAACAGTTTAATCTAAGGAAAATATAACTAAACATAGACATTTTACGAAGAGGATTCCCTTACTTCAACGATTACTCGAATAATGTTTCAACTTAATAAGTCATCATCAGTATGTTCATTTAAAAATAACACTATCTTCACAGACCGTGTTACTATGACTGAATCTTAGTGTATAATACATATACATAATTAATAGAACAGAAATTATGATAATTCGCTTTTAAGATATTCAGTAATATCTTCATTTATAATACTAGCAATCTTACTAATAATAAATAGATAATTACTAAATATCATCTTATGATCTTTAGGATTATTATAATGAGGATTAGAACTCATATTATCAACAGCTTTACGAAGAGTTGAAATATTGATACTTTCATACCCTCCATTAGCTACTATATAACCATTTAGAAGATTCTTAGAAGTAACAATAAGACCTTCAAGTATATTTAATTCCATATTATAAAGTTTTAAATTAAAAATGCTATCAATACTGACTAACTTCACAGTCTATCAATATTAATAGCATTGGCTAATTAATTCATAAATTAAAAGATTTCAAAACCCTTTGACAAGACGTATTTTCAATTGCATTAACTAGCGTATAAATAAAACAAACTGGTTAGAGTTTAATGAGAATACCAAGTACAAATCCAAGAATGAAAGCAAAACCTACAATACCAACAGTAGTATAAAGCCTTTTAGCATCTTTCATTCCTAGTTTATTACCGAGGTCAGCATTACGATTACGAAGTCTGTTAATATCTTCTTCAAGATTACGAATACGACATTCGTAAGATTGATTAGACATACGTAACTGTTCACTTGTTATTTTAGCACTATGAAGAGTAGTGTTTAATTCAGAGTTACGGTTACGAAGAATAATAATCTCAGCTTTACACTGAGCAATAGTTGGACGTTTAGCTTCTAAAATATCTGCCATAATATTATTATTTAATAGTTAATCTTCAATATTTTCTATATCCAAATCTAAATCTTGATTACATTCAGATAGAGTTTCACCACGATTCCATTTGTCGGCTATCTCACAATCGAGATAATCAACATCAGTACCTAATGCACAAATAGGAAATCCAATAGCACCATCTAAATAATCTTCCATAACTCGTAGTATTTAATAATGCACAAGTATATGAATAATATTTAGATAATGCTAAGGATTAAGAGCTTTATTAAGATTACTTAACTTTAGTAGGTGGATAAGAGCTATCATGATCATCACACTCCTTTACGGGGGTGGCACAATTCTCTTTACGAATATAATACTCGTTCGCCTTCTTTAAGTCTTTGATGATTGCTTCATAATCAATAATCTTTTGATTACACTCATTGATAATACGTTCTCTTTCTTCACATAGATCATTTACTTGATCAAGATTGTCTTTAAGATTTCTAATTTCAGCTTTATAGGTTTTTAGTTGAACATTTAAATTTCGATCAGCTTCATAAATCTTATTAAGTTCGTCATTATAATAACGAATTTGTTCTTTAAGGTCGCCAAGAATACCAAGAGTATTAGCAGCAGCACAAACAATCTCTTTGTCAACAGAAACAAGAGTTTTATCATCAGATAGTATAGTAATAGAATCTTTCATAGCAACAACTAGTTGCTTATCGGAGTTTTGTAATATCTTCATGATAGAATAATGTTATAAGTAATAATTGAACAAATAGAAGTAAAAGTAACAGCTATAATAGCTATAATAAAACAATGAATATTACTAAGTTTAGTATGAGATCGAAGCATATTCCAGATAGTAATAAAAGCAATGAACATTAACATTACTTTTATGAAGTAATTATCGAAACTTGTCATAGATCAGATTTACTTTGTTTATTAATATTCTTATATGATTGAATTTCTTTATCTTGTTTTTCAATCTTCTCTTTATTTATCTCAATTATAGCATCTTGAGTTTTAATCTTAGCACGAAGTTCTTCAATAGTATCTTTTAGAATTGCAATCTCAGTTTTATTATGCTTGACTACGCTATTAAGTTCTTCGTTTTGACTAAGAACATATTTATAGTTAGATTCAAGCTGATTATAACTAACAATAAGTTGATCGTACTGAGACTTAATACCATAATAGTTCTCATTATCTGCTCGAAGATTTTTATTAGCAGTTCTAAGAATTTCTATATCATTCTTATAAGAATCATGTTCTTTAAGAATTTCTTCATACTTATGTTTAAGATCAATATAATTTGTTTGAAGACTCTTATATTCATCAATAACTTTATTATGATCACTAATAAGGTCTTCATGGTTCTTATAAAGTTCATCATAGATAGCTTTAGTAACTGCATAAGATTTACATTTATTCTCGTCTCTTAATGACTTGAGTTCTTCTTTTAATGACTTAATTTCATCTTCACGTTTAAATAGTTCTTTAGCACGAGCGTTAGCACTTTTAGTAAACTTGATACAAGTTTCTTGAAGCTTAATATAAGCACTAGATTTAGTAGATATATAATCAACTAGAGATTTACTTAGAATAAAGAAATTAGTAAAGTCTCCATTAATGAAAACAATAAAGTTTCCATCATAATCTAGTTTTTCAATAACATATTCCTTACTAAGAGACATTGTTCTCTTAATAACATCAAATAATTGTTTTTGATTAATTGTAATATTTTCCATAAATTGCAAATTGTTAAGAATTAAATTTATCAGTTGTAACGAGTAGTTTTAAAGATAGACTTAATAGCCTTAATGAATCTCTTAAACCTATTAGTACTGTTAGTACTTCTATCACTATTAGAACTACTGTTGACTGTTTTGATATGAGTAGTATCGGAGATACTAGGATTATCACTATTGCAACGAGAGCTACAAATGTTATTATCAACTTTACTATAATATCTGTTGGAACTATTGTTGCCAGTGTTAATAGTGTTAACGTCAGTGTTAATAGTGTTGATACAATCAGAGATAGTAGGAGTATTACTAGGATTGCTAGTAGAAGTACTATTAGGAGTACTATTAGGAGTACTAATAACACTATCAATGATATTAATGACAATAGGATTGTCAATTGAGTTATCAGTTGGATTGGGACTGTTGGGAGAATTAGATGAAAAAGAGTTAGAGATAAAGTCGGAGACTTTAGACTCTAAGGGAGACAGAGTGGGGCTAACTACTTGAGTAGGAAGTTGAGTAGCTTGAGGAGGAGGGAGATGAGCGGCTTCGGCAGCACCTAAATCACTACCTTGATCACACTTACCTCCAATAATCTCTTTAAACTTCTCTATTTCATCTACAATTTTATCAATAGTATCTAGTTCACCAGCACTAAACTTGCTCCTAAGTTCACTATTACTCTCACTTTTACCCTTAGACTTACTCATTCTATCTCTTATTTCACTCTCATAATCATCTAATTTAGCCTTTAGATCGTCATCAACTCTAGCACTAACTCTAGATTTTCTACACTTTTTCAAGTATAACTCCTTATTAATTATATCAACAAGCTCTTGAGCATCTATTATATAGCTCTTATTATCATTCATTCGAATGATTATAAGATAGACTGATTGGACAGTTATAGACTTAATGTCTTTAGTAGTGTACATGATGAATTGGTTTATCAGTTGTTATAAGTAGCTTATCAGTTGTCCTATGTCGTTTTCTATCGTGATTAGTTTGCCAGATGGCTTTGCCGGACAACGAACACAAGTCGGATGACAGCAAGAGTATCTGTGTAAACACGCTGAATAGCACTGACAGCTTTAATGCTAGCAGGACTATCTGTCCCACTAGCATTACTAACTCCTACTTGAACATCATTGCAAGCTGTATCTTCTCAAGAGCGGTGAACTTGTTGCCAAGTTTAAGCTCATATGGGAAGAATTCGATACGATCATGTTCGGTAACATGAACTTCGGACGGTGCTTTAGACGCATACGGATTGATGTATTGCTCACCAGCAGCGAGCAGTCTGGACATCACTGATATACGAGCGCCTTCCAATACCGATACGACAACCATGAACGGTGCAGTTTCGACAATCTTGGCGAGCACTGTCTCGTTCATACCTTTCAGTATGGCTGCAATCTGAATGCGACTGGTAAAGATATTACGAGTAGTACCCAACTCATAAGCACCAGTATCAGCATTAAGAATATACTGTGGCAGACCTTTAGAAACAACAATGGTCATAAAACCATTATCGCTATCACGATCAACGACATTAGTAATAATGCAATTAGCATGATTAGTAACGTCGCTACGACCTAACATAAGGTCTGTAACAGTATCTGCATCCTTACCCCAATAAGCCGACAATGGTAGTAGTTCGGCAGCAGGAGCATCTTCAGCTACTTTAGTAGCATCATCAATAGCTTTTTTAACAACGTCTTCAGCAGTTACAACAGTATTGTCAGCTACTACAACTTCACTAACAACAGTTTCTTTTTCTTTACTCATGGTTTCAAATGTTTTTAATGTTTATAATAAAATAATGCAATATGTTTAATGTCAATCGGTTTGACACTCAATATGTTTAATGTCAATCGGTTTGACTGTATCGTTGTTAAGTTTACAATCCTAAGTAATCCTCTGCATCGCTCTTGAATATAGCGAATCCTTTGAGTATTCCTAGTAACAGTATCAAATCGGAGCAATCGTATGTTTGTGAATATTTAATCACACCCATTAGCATATATAAGATTGACATTGCTACACCACGTAACAATGTCAATCGCTCAATTAATACATACAATCTCATGTTCATTATCGTTATTCGTCCAGATTTCAAACTCCTTGTCATTAGCTCCATCAATAGCATCACGAAGATCACGAGCAATAGCTTGATCACAATAACATTCTGTACCATCAGTAAGAACAACAGTAGCAAAATCATCACTACTGATAAGATACGTAGTAATACTATGTACTTCACCTAATGATAATGATCTAATATCATCTATGTAATCAGGGATAACATAGCTACTAGCAGTAGTTGGACTAACACTATCAGCACTAGTATCAACACATGAGACAACAATAGTAGTCATTGCACCTACTAGGAACAATGATAACCATAAGATAAACCTTACATCTTTCATAATGATTAATAATTTAATTAATAATATTAACAGCAATATGTTTAAGGTCATTTGGTCTGACAGGGGGAGTTCAATAAGTAGTTGGATGGGCGGGGGTCTGTGGTAGGAGCTGCGCGATCATAACAATACACTCGCTAAAAAATTTTATTTTATTTCCTAAGCACCTAGATTAATACTTTCTCTAATACTTTCTCTAATACTTTCTATATCCTTCTCTACAATAGTAATTCTACTACTTCTTCTAGCACCTCTAGCACCTCTAGCACTAAAAGCCTCTCTTAGAACAACAAAGAACTATTCTCTTCGAGAACAACTCTTTGAATAATAACACCTCTTGCAACAGTTAATTCAATACTAATTCTAATTCAATTTGCAATAACTAAAACTCCCTCTGCAATAGCAAGAGTTCATTCTCTACGAGAACAACCTCTTTAAAGAGTTGCAACAGTAGATAGAGCCTAGCTGTCACCACCCCCGTAAAGGAATGTGAATAGTTAATTGCTAGTAACTCCACTAGTAGATATAGTAGTAACTTGAGTAGTAACTTGAGTAGTAATTTCAGCATAGTTAATGACAGGTAGATCAGAAGTAGATTCAATAGGAGTTCAAGGAGTTTGAGCAATCGACATTCCTTTACGGGGGTGGACATAAACAAGACTCCCTCTAATAGTAATTGCAATAGTTGCAACAATAGTTACAACAATAGCTCGACTAGTAGTTACAACAATAGTTTCAGTAGTATCTGCAACAGTACAAACTTCAATACATTTTGCACTACAGACTTCAATACCTTCTGCAATATCTGCAACAGTAGTATCGACAACCGCCTCTATACTATGCAGCGTGGGTACTAGTATAATATATTATAAATATATTATATCTATCAATTATTATATTTCATATAATAATTGATACTTATTTGTGCGCACACGTACATTACTTATATACGCGCGTGTATATAATGTACGCACGTACACGTGTGCGTACACCTAGAACATGCGCACGTATGCGCATTTACACTAAGGTACGGAAGTGAATATGCCTATGCTTAACTACTTTTAACTATAATTCTACTACTAAATCCGATTATAATCTTTATGTTTGCACTGTTACTACTGGTGTTAATACTACTGTTGTTAGTACTGGTAAACTTAATATTCATTTAAACTATTGTAGTTATGCTTAATCTAGTTAACAACTCTACTAAAGAGACTTTTAGACTTCCTCAATCAGTTCATGAAATTGGATTTGATTATGTTAGTTCTTGTGTTGAACATATTGAACTTCGCAAGCATTATGCTCTTATTGCTCTTATAACTACTGCTCCTTTAGTAGACCTTATTGATACTAATAACAAAGGTCTTGCTAATACTAAAGCTGTTCTTATTAAAGCTAATTATGCAGATGAGAACGATAACGATAAAACTCCTGTTAATCGTTTTATTTTTGCTGCTCCTAGTGATTTGTTTAACGGTATTGATTGTAATACTCGTAAGAACGAATTGTCTATTGGTCATATCCGTAAGTTTATTAATACTGATAAAGATCTTTCTATGAGTATTAAACGAGGAACTATCTTTGGTAAAGTTGGACAAAGTGCAGCTGCTTCTGTTCTTAAAACTCTTGATACTACTAGTCATACTCTTCCTAAGTTAGATACTACTATTATTCAAACTGTTACTTGTGTTGACTATAAGATCATTCGTATTACTGATATTATTGGTCATAATAATAACGAAGGTATTCCAGAGAATTCTCCATTTAATAAGTTTATTGTAGCTTCTAATTTGCTCGGATTATAATGCCTACTATTGACCTAAATGAAAAACGTGATTTACTAGTTCGTAGAGAAGATATCATTGCTATGATACGAACTAGTATCACTGATGGTGAAATACTTGAAGATATTATCGAAAGTGTTGAACGTCAAGTTGTAGCTCGTTGTGCTGAATTAGGTCGTGTTTCTATTCCATACTTCGGAGCTTTTGTTCCTAATGAAGGAAAGCTAGATGCTATTGAACATCAACATGTGATGAAAGTCCATAGAGATACAATGAGTCGTGAAGAGTACATGGAGTTTAAAAAGAATCTTCTTCGTGAAAGATTTAAAGTTAGACGTGGTTTTCGCAGTCGTACTATTATTATTAATAGAACTATTAGACTTAATAGAAATCACGCTGATAGAATCCTTAAAAGATTTCGTTCTGACAGATGGTTCAGATTATACTTTTATCTTTATGCTCATATGGGTGCTCATGATACTCTTGATTATTATGCTTCTCAAACCGTAGAATTATGATTGAAGTTGCTCCTTTAGATATAACTCGAATGCTTGCTGTTAATGAGCAAGGTATTCCATTTGCTCCTAACATTCGTCAGATTCAAGATAAAGATGTTAGAGAGCTTTATATTAGAGATAAAACTCCTACTAAAAGTAGATATATTCAAGAAGTTGGAGTTATCTATTATGTAGCTGATCCTAAGTCTCCTCCTAATCAAATGGGTTATAGTCGTCCCGAAGCTCTTGTTGTTGCTAAGAGTAATTATGGTCTTGATGCTAATTGGGAACCAGATGAACTTATTAATCGAATTATCGATGAATATAAGAAAGGTTGGACTCCTGCTGAGGAAGCTCTTAATAGTGCATCTCGTGCTCTTCATAATGCTAATCTTGCAGCTAATTTTATATCTGAGCAATTATCTATTAAGATGCACGGAGGTCTTAAAGATGAAGATACTCTAGTTGTTATTGATTATATCAATAAACTAAGTACTATTATTAATCTCCTTCCTAATCAACTTAAAACTCTTAATGAAGCTAAACAAGCTGTTATGTTAGATAATCAACAGCGTAAAGCTCGTGGTGGTAAAACAATTACTACTAGTATGTTAGCTACGGATGCTGCTGATATTGAAGCTCAAGCCGAAGCTGAAAGAGCTAGATTAGGGTTAACGCAAACCAATACTAGAAGTTCCTTTACGGGGGAAGTACAAACATATGAACTAACAAAGTAATGATACAGATAGCACCGAAATACAAGCAGACGAAGTTGTTCTTTGATGAACCAACTCATAAGTACACCGATAGTTGTGGTAACTCTTATAAAAGTGTTACTACTCTTATTCATGATTATGTTCCTAAGTTTGAAACTGATTACTGGGCTAGATATAAAGCCAAAGAACTTGGTACTTCTGCTAAGTTAATTAAGAAGGAATGGGATACTATTCGTGACAATGCTTGTGATATG
>OJJF01000069.1_pt1 | contig 98638 bp, 93 predicted proteins | sample 1596121 | NCBI WGS metagenome assembly OJJF01 (sample SAMEA4350135, study PRJEB24818) | metagenome | biome: human; feature: gut; material: faeces | place: Denmark | collected 2013-09 | reverse complement strand
TGCTCCTAAAACTGGTCTTGAACGTCCTGAATGGATTACTAATGGTACTGTTCAACAACCTGTTATGCCTCAATCAGTATATCGAGATAGGCTAAATGTATATCGCTGTGGCGGTCATAGACGCTAGTCTTTTGCTCTCTGTTGAATTATTATATATAGGTATGAACTATTAATCGACTGATAGGCTATCGTTCAGCAGAGAGCCTTAAAATCAATCAAATTACAATTTCTCATTATATTATATAAAATGCCTAGAAAAGATAAAGTTATTCATATAAGTAATTTACCTAGTACATTTAGAGGTAATATTACTCGTAATAGAAGATTTATTCAAAATGGTATTCCTCCACTTGGTGGAGTTTATGATAAAGTTGCTAAATCTACTGGTTTAATAAGACTTGGTAATGAATTTCTCTATAATGGTGTAAACAATTTGGTGTCTAAAGATAATAGAGAAAAATTAATGAATAATACTGCTGGTAGACTTATTAATTATGTTAAAGATTTTAATAAAGAATCTCTTCCTAGTGATGATGAACTTGGACCAACATTTCCATTTAATATTATTCAAACTCCTAGAAGTAATGGAAGAAATCTTCCTCAAAAACAATATGCTGTTGGTGGTAAAATACCAAATGTAGTTGCTGGTGGTATTGCTCAACCTCTTGGTAATAATTTCTTTTATATGAATGGAAGAAAACATAGTCAAGGTGGTATTGATATTGGTCCTAGTGATAAAACTGGTATTGAAGTAGAAGATGGTGAAGTTGTTGAAACTAATGGAAATGAACTTAAAGTTTATTCTGCACAACCTATTATTAATGGTGTTAGTCCTGCTAAATTAGTTATGGGTGGAGCTAATCCTAATAAAGTATTTAAAGCTCAAGAAGATTTTAAAGATAGAAATGGGATTAACGATGATGGTACTAAAGCTAAATATGGTAAAGAAAAACATGTAGCTAAAAATGATAATACTAGAGTAACTCCTATAATGGAATCTCCTAGAAATAGTGGTATTAAACAAGGAGATTTTATTTATTATCCAGAAACTTATAGAATAGCAAATAATACTTTAGAAAAAGTTCCTGCTAGAAAAGAAGTTAATATGACTCCTCTTGAACAAGTTAATCCTGAATTTGATATATTGTTAGGCGGCGCTGGAGTTTTAAGAGGTGTCGATAAAGCTACTAAAGTTGCTATGGCTTTAGATAAAAATATTTCTAGAACAAGTCAAAAAGCTATTACTAAAGGTAGAGATGCTTTAGGTTATTATTCTATTTCTCCTAATATTCGTTATAATTTATCTGTTAATAATGGTAGAAAAGCTCTTGGTGTTAAACCTACTAAACTTCTTGAAGCTCCTAAAAAACAATTAACTTCTAATATTGGTAAATATAAAGATTTTGTTAATATATTAGATAGTGACGGAAAAGTTATTGATATACCTGATATTCTTCAAACTAATATTGATGATACAAAAGCTTTTCTTAAAACTTTTAATAAATGGAATGCTCGTTATGGTTATGACCCTATTCCTTTATCTGCTGCAAAAAATCCTAAACAAGCAGATAAACTTATTAAAGATAGATTGTTAGAACATAATACATTTGTTAGAGGTGTACATGAAACAGGTAATGAAGAAAATATAAATAATATACTTAGAAGAAACGGTATTGAACCTACTGCTGAAAATAGAGCTAAATATTATGCTTCAACTTATGCTCCAGATACAGGAGCTGGTAGAGCTGGATTTAATTCTTCATATAATGGAGAAGGCACTATTTATTCTTCCAATAGTTTAAGTACAGCTATTGGATATGCAAAAGCTAAACACCGTAATGAAAAAGATGGGTTTGTAGTATCCGTTAGACGTCCTATTAAATTTGAAGGTACTAGAGAAAATTGGGTTAAAAATGCTGATTTTGCTTTTGATAATTCTAAACAACGTAGTCTTTATATTGATTATGAACTTCCATATTTACTTAGATATGGTAAAAGTGCTAGGACTGAATTAAGTAAAAATAAAAATATTCCTTATAAAGATATTATTTCTAAAGTTAATAAAGACTATTCTAAACTTCATGGTTATGATGAGTATATTGCAAATAAAATCAAAAGATTTATTAATGACCCTGATATAAAATATAAACCTAGTTATCAAATAACTGGTAATACTAAAGAAGATTATATTAATGATGTTATAGGTCGTGAAATTAGTAATTTACCTAAATATAATCCTTTTACACATCACGTTCGTAAATATGTTTATGATATTTTAGAAAAGAAAGGTATTGATGTTAATAGTCCAGGTATTGGAATAACTTTTGGTGATAAAAATTTTAAAGTAGTTAATTATAATAATGATATTTTTGGTAATAATGTAATATATCAAATACCTGAAAAAGAAGTTAAAGATATATATTATAAAGATATTAATAATCAACTTGGTAAACTAATTTCTAATAATTATAGAAAATATGTTGAAAAACAATTTGATAAACTTTATAATAAAGATATTAATATAGAACTTAGAAAAAGTAAACGTATTAGTAATAATGAATTAAAAGAATATATTAAATCTAAAGGTATCCGTCCAGAAAATAAAAAATATAATGTTATAACTAGTGAAATGCTTCGTAAAACGAGTAGAAATAAAGGTAATCCTTATCAACATTTTATTTTTACAGGTGATGTTGGTAAACAAGGTCTTGATGTAGTTGATATTAAAGATGTTAATTCAGAAGAATTTAAACATATATTTAATACTCGACAACATGTAGGACAATATAGTAAAGGTTATAGTCGTAAATCTAGAAAATTTGGAGGTAAAGATATGATTGTAAGTATTAGTGGTAATGTTAAGAATGGATTAATTCATTCTCCATCCTCTACGGGGGGTCTACGCGATAAATTTGCTGTTGGTGGAAAACGGATTAATCGTCATGGAAGAACTTGGGAATATGATGAACAAATTGGAGCTTATGTTCCTATAACTAATAGAACTATTAATAGAACTTCTGCTTATCCTATTAATAAATCTGCTAGAGGAGAAACTATTATTGGAAGTGATTATACTTTTAGAAATGGAAGATGGTCTAAAAATAATAATGTAAATACTAATACTAATAAACCTAATATTGATAATGGAAATCGTCGTCCTCAATATTATGCAGAACGTAGACTTCCTTTATTTGAAGATGGTGCTGGTATTACTAGTGGTTTAGTTAGAGCTGGTTGGAGTCATGGAAATAATAGAGGTATTAGTACAAATAATACTAATATTCCAAGTTTATCTAAAACTAAATCTAGTGGGAAGACCCCCCGTGGAGGACGAAGTAAGTCAAGTCAATCAACTCAATCTACTTCTACTAAAACACCTCCTACTGCTGTTTATAATCGTAATCTACCAAAAGTAGAAGCTAGTATTCCAACTACTTTACCTGTTTCTACTAGTAATCCTGCTCAAGGAACTACATCTTCCGATGGTAAAGGACAAGGTAGATTTAAAAATCTTACTACTGCTGATTGGATTGGTTTAGGTAGTAATGTTGCTGGCAGTTTAGCTAGTTATTTTGCTAGTAGAAGAGCTATTAATAAAATGAGAGGTCCTGGTCAACCTACTCTTATTAGTGCTAATAAACTTAAAACTAAATATAATATTAATCCTCAACTTGATAGAATTAGAGAAAATAAATTTGAAGCTTATCGTGATATTGATTCTAATACTGCTAGTAGTCGTGTTAGTTTAGCTCGTAAACAACGAGTTCGTAATGCTGCTGGTCAAGCTGCTAATGAACTTTATGGTAATAAAGAAAATATAGAAACTAATCTTATTAATCAAGATAGACGTAATCAACAAAGTGTTCGTCAATTTAATGCTCAACAATACAATCAATATATAGATAGAAAAGCAGCATTTGATAATGGTATTAGAGAAGCTAAAGTAACTAATATTAATAATTTATTTAGTGGAATTAATGCTGGTATTCAAGATATGATTAGTAGATATGAAAATCGTAAAGCTTTAAATAATACTATTGGTGCTATGAGAGCATCTGCTCCTAATGTAGATGATAGAATTATGAGAGATGCTGGAGTTGATTATGATGAATTTATTATTCGTAAACGTAGAAAACTTGGAGGAAAACAATCATGCCGATAAACTTTTATACTCCTACTTTTAGACAACAAGTTAATCCTATTGACTTAAATGTCTTAGCTAGAACTTATAATACTCTTGAACAAGGTCATCAACAAGCTATTCAAACTAAATCTCAAATTGATGCTCAACTTGCTCAATTAGATTTAAATGAAGCTGAAGATGCTTGGCGTCAAGAACAACTTAATAAAGTTCGTAATGCTCTTACCGAAAATATGCAATATGGTAATGCTTATTCTAGTCTTGATGATATAGTTGGAACTTATGGAGATATAACTTCAAGTCCTGGAATGATTGGTCGTTTACGCGCTCAACAAGATTATAAAGCTTATATGGATAATCTTGATAAACGTACTGATTTATCTGAAGATTATAAGAATTATTATCGTACAGTTAATAAATATAATTATCAAGATATAACTGATAAGAATGGTAATGTTATCGGTGGAAGTAAATGGACTCCTATTGATAAAGAAGTTTCTGAAATTCCTATGAATCAAATACTTAATCAAGCACTTCAATGGGCTGCTAAAGAACAAGGCGGAGGTAGTCAAACAAGATGGCTTGATGCTAATGGAAAAGTTACTGATGATATTACTAAATCTGTTACAGGAGAGATTTATTCTCATACTAAAGGTGATTGGCAAAAATTAAGTAAAGCTAAACTTGCTGAAGCTGTTAAAGCTGTTATTGAAAATACTCCTGGTGCTAAAGCTAGTCTTGAACAAGATTATAAGATTGCTAAATGGAAATATGACCAAAATGGAAGTAATCCTGATATAACAGATAAAAATGGTATTCTACTTACTCCTGAACAATATCTTGCTAAACGTATTGACCCTTTCTATAATGCTGCAACTTTTTATAATCAAAGTAGTAATACTACTTATGGTGAAGCATGGAAAGCTCAATTAGCTTTATCTAAACAAGCTGGTTCTGGAAGTAGTGCTCAAAGAAAACAAGCTATTGATAATTTAACTTATAAAGGTACTCCTGTTCGTATTGATAATTTTATGCCTGCTCAAGCTCAAGCTGAAATTACTAGTAATAGACAATCAATAGCTGGATTACTTAACAAATATAATCCTGATATTAATATTGATTTAGCAACTGCTAATCCAGATGATATTAGAACTAGTATCATGACTAATATTACTAGCCCATCTGATAGAGCATATGCTTTAAGTTATCTTAATGATATTATTGATAATCAAGAATATATTAATAGTCTTAAAGTTGGTAAATCTCAAGATAGTATTGATGGATTTGATACATATAATTCTATTATTAGTTTAAGTGATTTACCTAGTAATAAATATTCAGATAGATATAGTAAATATGTTAATCAGATATTTGGAGATAGTAGTTCTATTAGACAATACTTTAATAACGATGATGTTTATAACTCATTTATTAATGCTCTTGGTGGAGAGAAAAAAGCAATTAGTCTTGGAATAAGATTTGGTTCTGATGGTAATGGTTATAGATATGCTGAATTACCTAAAGATTATCATAAATCTATTTATAGTTTTGGTAAAGCTGTTAAAGAAGCTGAAGATACTAGAAATCCTTTAAATGCTTTTCTTAATTCTGCTAAAACTAGATTCTTTGGTTATGGTGATAAATTTGTTAGAGTTGATTCTAATGGTGAAGAACATCATGCTGGATTACCAACAGGTAATAAAGAACCTTATATTGGTTTAGTTAATTATGTTGATTCTCTTAAATCTAAAAATGATGCTGTTCTTGATGGTGACAAAATAACTTCTTCTACTATTGGTATTAGTGCTTTAACTCCAGAATTAGCTGAAATTAATTTTATGATGAACGCTAATCCTGAAGAAGCTAGTAAACTTTCAGCTTATAAAAAGAATAAAGAAGAACAAGCTATGATGGCTATTCGTAGTGGCATTGATTTAACTCAAGGAGAAGCTTATATTACTAGTGAAAATGGAGTATTTGAACCTATGACTTTTGAAGATAGAAAAGCTTATACAGCTTATCTTAGAAGTGCTAAAGAAAATGAAATTACTCCTACTATTGTTCGTGACCCAAAAACTGGGGATGTTGGAGTTCAAATTAATATTGCAGGTTACTATGATACAGAAGGTAAACTTAAAAGAGAACCTATTACTTTACTTGTAGGTAGTAGTGCTATTGATAGTTCTATTATTCAATCTTGGAATCAAGATACTTCTTGGAGAGCTGCTGGTAAAGTAGAAAATTACTATAATGCTAATAGACCTATTTCTCTTACTAATAATGCTGCATTTACTGGAATTGATAAATTTAAATTAGTACCTAATGGTGGAGGTTTTAATTTAATTAATTCTACTAATAATCAAACTATTGGTTTAGTAAGTAAAGAAAATGCTGTTGATATTGTAGATAATTTATCTCAATGGGAACAAACTGTAACTGCTGTTAAAGCTGGAATGACAGTAGATGAAAATGCTGTTAAAGCTATTCAACAAAATGTTGCTACTAAACTTGCTCAACTTAGTGGTAGTTCAGACCCTTATGTTATTCAATATTACTATGATGAATTAACTAATAATCTATATTAATATGGATGTATTAAAGTTTCTACAAGGTGGTAATAAAACACCTAATCCTGAATATAATCCTAAAACTAAAAAGGGGGCTATACAGCCTCCTACTTTAGTTGATTACAACCCCGGCACTTCTATTAGTGACCGGGGTCGTAGTCGTTTATTTGGTCGTATTGCTGAACAATCATATAATCTTAATCAATATGATATAGATAAATATGCTCCTTATAATGTTTATGTTAATCCTGTTGATGACCCAGAAAAACTTGATAAAGAACGTGCTGTTAATCAAAGTAATTGGGAACAAGGGTTAAGAATGATTGGACAGATTGGTAATGAGATTACTGTTGGAACAGCTATTGGTTTTGCTGATTTAGCAGACGCTTTCTATAATATGGTTAGTAATAGTCCTAATGATTATCAATCTGAAATAAGTTCTAAACTTGAATCTTTAAAAAAATCTATTAATGAACGTTTAGCTATATATAGAGAAAATCCTAATGCTGCTTTTGATATTGGAGATTTTGCTTGGTGGGCTAGTAATGCTCCTAGTATAGCTAGTTCTTTAACTCTTATGGTTCCTAGTACCGGTCTTGCTAAAGGTGTTTCTTTATTAGGTAAAGGTATAAAGTTTAATAAATTAGCTAATAAAATGGCTAATGCTATTAATATGACACAAAAGAGTAGAGCCATTACTGGTAGAATAGCAGAAGCTACTGCTATTGGAGTTCCTTCTCGTTATCTTGAAAATTATCAAGAAGCTAGACAAACTTATAATGATATTGAAGATTATTCTAAAACTCAACTTGCTAATATAAATGATAAACAAAGGGAAGAGTTTTATAATAATAATCCTAAATATAGAGATATGTCTGATGAAGAAGTAGCTAAAGATATTGCTAAAAATAGTGCTGATATTACTTTTGCAGAAGATTGGGCTAATGTTCTTTTTGATGTATGGCAAGTTTATAGTTTAAAAAACTTATGGAAAAATGCTTTAAGTGGTAATACAACTAGTTCTAGACTTAGAAATTTAAATACTGCATTTAATAGTAATATTGATGATGCTGCCGCAATTACTAATGCTTTAAGTAATAAAACTACTAAACAAGCTATTACTAGTACTTTGAAAGATGTAGGCGATGATATTCTTCATGGTGTTAGAGCTGAATGGACAGAAGGAATTGAAGAAGCTATTAATTATATAGCTAGTCAAGATGGTTTATATAATGGTAAAAAAGTATTTGATAAAGATATTCCTCAACAAACTATTAAAGATTATCTTCAAGACCCAATGTTATGGGAACAAGCATTTTGGGGTGCTCTTGGTGGTGTTACTTTTAGTAGTGTTATGAATAAAGCTGGAGAGTTTATTAATAAACGTCTTGATAAAGATTGGACTTCTGCTGAAAAACAAAGAGAGAATGAAATTCTTGGTCGTACTGCTACTTTTCAAGCATATCAAGAAAGACTTAATAGTATTGCTAATGGTAAAAATCCATTTATAATTATTACTGATGAAAATGGTCAACAGGTTAATCCAGATATTATTACTGGTACTGAAGAAGAACTTCGTAATATAGCTGAAAAAGAATATATGGATAATATTATTATTAATTCTATGAATGCTGGTAATTTAGGACTTCTTGAAAGTTCTATTAATAGTAAAGAATTTAATGATAGTATTACTAATAAACTTGGATTACAACAACAAGAAAGTAGTGAACTTATTAATAGATTTAAAACTGAAATTAATAATCTTAAAAATGAATATAATACTACTTTAAATAAAGTTAATAGACTTGGTGGTGGATTTGAAGTTGGTCGTATTATAGCTACCCAAATGGTTCATGCTCGTAATCGTCAAGAAAATTATAATAATCTTCTTAATTGGGCTAATGATGTTTTAAATCAAGATATTACAAATAATCATATTGAAAATGTTGATATTACTTCTGCAAAGAATGGTATTTATCAACATATTATTAATAGTATTCAAAGAGATATTAAAACTATTCAAGATAATGCTGCAATTAATGATTCAGTTAAACAAGAACGTATTGCTCAATTAAATGAACGTCTAGATGCTATTAATAAACTTTATATTCCTATTGATATTGAAAATAAAAATGATATTCAATCAGCTATTCAACTTCAAAAACAATATAATGAAGTATTTAAAGATTTAGCAGAAGTTGTTAATGCTGAGATTAATGTTGAGGTTAATAAAAATCAACTTAATTTATCTGATGATAATATTAAATCTCGTATAACTTATCTTAATAACTTCTTTGATAATAGTCGTAAAAAGATTGTTAATAAAGCTATGGATGATTTACGTAATGCTTATAAACAATATGGTAAAGATTATGTTAATTCTGTTATTAAAGATGCTAATAATGGTAATAAACCTAATATAGATAAAGTTATTAGAGATGCTTATGCTGCACTTGATTTAAGTTCTAAAGGTAATGAACATCTTAAAACTACATTAGAACAATTAGCTGAAATTGCAGAAATTGAAAACGATGTTAATAATGCTCCTAAAGAGGAAGAAGTTGCTCCTGTTAATCCTGATGTTAATGAAGTTAATGAAACTGATGTAGATGATACTAACTCATCTCCATCCTCCACGGGGAGTATAGCGGAGCGAAGCGAAGCGGTTCCTAGTGAACCTATTAATACTGAACAACTTCAATCTCAAACTGGGCAACCAGTTTCTCAAGAACCTATTAGCACTCCTAAACCTAAAGTTACTAATACTTTACCAGATGATGAATTTGAACGTGGTCAAATAGGTACTGATTTGGTTTATGAAAGTATTGCTGATTTAGAAGATTCTTTAGGACATGAATCTACTAGTAGTGATTTACTTAATGCAAGACAATCTTTTATTGATAAACTTAGTCAAGCTGGATTTGAACAAACAGAAGCTACTGATATAGTTAATAATATTATTGACGGTCTTACAGGTGGTAGTTTATATAGTTCTGTTCAAGATGATAGCACTAGACGTTTATTACTTAATGCTACTTACGCTACTATTACAGGTAATGAACGCAATATAGAAGCTGTTATGAATGATTTTGCTAATAGTGTTGATAGTGAAGGTAATACTAGAGGTAAAATTGTTAATGGTAAAGTCTATCTTAGTATTGGTCAATTAGTTGAATATATAGATAGTATTACAGGTAATAAAATTATTAAAAATTACTTGTTTAATCAAATAAAAAACTATCTTTATGCCAGCACTAATAATCAAGGTAAATATCGTGCTACTGATGAATCAACTATTAAAAAACTTAATGCTAGACAATTTGTTCAATACGTTGACGGTATTGCTAAAGAACGTCTTGAAAGACTTCAAGTTGAACATACTAATAATGTTAATCTTAAGTATATAGTAGAGAATGAAAATGTTAAAGCATTTACTAGTATTAAGCAAGGTGATTATTTAGAAGCCATATATAATGTTAAACTTAAACGTATTGATATATTTGCTAATGATACAATTATTGGTTATATAGGAGTTCCAAATATTGATAAGTTTGGTAACTATGATATGGTTAATCAAGGTTGGAAATATAATATTCATGCTGAAAATGGTCAAGTTATTTCTCCGCTTAAAGATGCTTTAATTAGTATTCTTGATGGTGATAGATTTGACGAAGAATTTATTGGTCATTTATATGAACTTGCCGTTAAAGAAGAAGTTACAAATAAAGAACTTGATACTTTATTTAAAGAATTTGAAGTTAAATATCCTGATATTGTTAAAAACTTTACTACTCCTGTTGCAAGTTTTGATTTAGCTGGACATCTTGTTAATCTTACTAAATATATATTTAATCAGCCTTATGAAAATAGTCATGAAGCTAGTATTAATCGTTGGTTTAATAATCTTCTTAATAGTTATGACCAAGCTATTACAATAGTTAAAGGCGATTTTAAAGGTAAGATTAAAGCTGTTAATATTAAATATGGAGTTCTTAATACTATTGATGATACTAATGGCGAATGGAATGATGTACAAGAAACAGTAGTTGGTTATAATGAAAATATTAACAAACTTGGTGTAGTTGTACAAGGTCAATTATATCTTAATGGAGAAAGTAAATCTACTATTATTGAAAATCTTACTACTAATGGCATGCCTGTGATTAGTATTCCAAGTAGTGATGGTACTTCTCTATATGCTTTTTGTAAACAAGTTCCATTAAATAGTAATCTACTTAAAGGTGATGCTCGACGTATTATTAATTCTATTAAGAATGAAGTTAATAATCTTTGTAGAGATTATATTAGTGGTAAAATAAGTTTTGGTGAACTTAAACAAAATCTTGGAGATATATTTGGAAATAATAAACTTATTAACGGAGATAGAAATACTGGACTTCAAATTAGTATTAATCCTACTAATATAGGCTTTTATGTTAAAGGTGCACATTTTAATGGTAAGGATTATGCTTTTACTATTAATTCTGATGCTGGTAATTATAAACGTAATATTATTATCAATTCTCCTCATATTGTTGGTAGTGCTTTTAAAATAGGTAAAAGTTATGGAATTAATGCCAGCACTATTGACGAATTAGATAATGCTCTTCGTCCTGTTATTGATGAAATGTTTAACTATGCTAAATTTGCTATTAGTAAAGATTTTATTAATGATAGTACAAAAACTAATGATAAAACTAATAAATATATTTATCGTGAAAATGGTAAAACTATTATAAATATTGATGGTAAAACTTATAGTTATAATAGTTATCAAGATTTTATTATTAGTAATGGTTTAGTTAGAACTAAATTAGCTAATACTAATACTAATGAAACTGCTGGTAATTGGCAAATAGATATTCATTCTAAACTTGATATTACTTATGAGCTTGAGGGTAGACCCCCCGTGGAGGATGGAGCAATACCTGAACAGCTATCAGAGTTCATGTTAGATGATACTCTTAATGCTATTAATTTTAATGCTTTTGAATCTGCTATAACTGCTAAGAATTTAACTCGTGGACTTAAAAAATATTTTGCTAATGACCAAACTGCTATTGATTATATTGATTCTCTTCAAAAAATTGGTATATTACCTAAGAATATTCAAGTTGTAGATAGTATTACTGATAATAATAGTAATCAAGTTAATGCTGTTTATCATCGTGATACTGATACAATTGAACTTAGTAGTTCTGCTATTGCAGGTCAAAGAGTTTATCGAGTTGTTAATATTATACTTCATGAAAGTTTACATAGACAACTTTATACTAAATATAACACTGAACAAGCTCTTGCTTTAGTTAAACCTATATATGATAAATTTAAAGCTTGGCTTGATACTCAAGATGATAATACTAAAGAAAGACTTAAACCCTATCTATTTGAGAACTTTAATACAAGTGAAGCTCTTGAAGAATTTCTAGTTGAAAGTATTACTAGTAATGCTCTTATGACTGCACTTAATGAAATTAAATATGATAATAGAAAAGTTAATAAACGTAAGACTTTATTTAGTAGACTTCTTGAAGTTATTGCTGATATGTTAGGTATTAAGATTAATGAAGATAGTTTATTAGCTGCTGCTAGAGATGCTTATAAAGCTATTAAAAAAATGTCTAAAGAAAGTAATCAAGAGGCTATTCAAGGAACTTTTCAGTTTGAAGAAGAAACTATTAGTACAGAACAAATTGAAAATCCTAATGAAGATAATAGTCAAGATTATAATTATAATAATGATAATCTTAATGATGGACTTAATATGTTTAGTAGTGTTGATGATAATATAGTGAATATGGCGGAATTGACTAGCCGTTTACCGATAGCTCAACAGCTTGGATTTGCCACTTTGCTTGACACAGGACGCATCAGTTTTAGCTGTATGTAGAATTAATCGAGCAAAGATAAAAGTCGCTTAAAACGAAAGGAAATCACCTTTATGACGATGTAATTAAATTTTACTTTACATTAGTCATAGAGGTATTACTATTAATGAATTTAAACTTAAATATAAACTTATGAGTTGTGGAAATATTAAACTTGTAGGATATAATAATCTTAATAATGTTATTATTAAAGAACATGGTTCTAATAATGCAGATTATTATAGTCTTATAGCTATGGTTGAAGACCCAATTTTTAAAAAGATTGTAGCTGATAAAGGTATTAATGTTAAAACTTCTGGAAGACAAGCTTATAATGCTCTTCTTGAAGCTAGAGCTATTAAACTCCGTAATATGGATGATATAGCTTCTGTTGCTGAAAAAGAAGAACGTGGTTTGTTTAGTACAATTAAAGCTAGAGATACAGCTATTACTTATATGGCTGATATTATGAATAAACTTAGTTTTAATTTTCTATATAATGGTGCTCCATTAAATTTTAATGAAATTAAAAAACGTACTAATGAAACTGTTATTAATGCTGGACTTAAACGCGCTAAGAAATTAGCCGGAAGTGATGAAGCTAGAAATAACGAACTTAATAGTTTTATTAATAATCCAAATCCTGCTATTAAAATTAATGGTCTTGGAGCATTTCTTCGTAAATATGGTAATGCTCAAGATTTTAATTATGGTGCATTACTACGTTCATTAACTAATACTGAATTTAATGAAGCTCTTTTTAATAATAAAAATGTTGCTAAACTTATTAAAAGAGATGAATTATATCAAACTACTGATTATGAAGAATTAGGTGGATACCTTGATGAAACTTCTACCGAAGGTGATGAAAATAGTATAGATGATGGTATTGATTTAATGACTCAACTTTGGAATTTAAGTATTGGTGAAGTTAAAGATTTTAATAAACACGTAGAAGAAATTATTAAATATCATCTTGCAAGTTTACCTAAACTTACTGCTGCTTCTCAACTTGATAATGGAAGTTATCCTTTTGATACTAATAATGAATTAGGAGTTGTTACTTTTTCTGATGCTAATTACTTATCTAAAATATTATATGCTAGTGCTGATACTAGTAATGTAGATAATTTTATAGCTAGTCTTAAACGTATATCTGAAACTATTCCAAATTGTGAATGTTTAATTCAATTACATGATTTACTTAGCAAAAATAAAGTATTTGCTAATAAGTATATGATGGTGTTTAATAAACCTATTATATCTAAAATTGAAACTTATATTCAAACTGATTCTAATGGTAATAGTTATGTTCGTGCTCGTGTAACTAATCCTAATACTGATTCTCGTACTATTTTACAGAATACTTTTTATAATAATGTTAAGAATAATATTATTACTAATCGTGTTCCTACTGCTCGTGAAAAGTTTCGTATATATGATAGATATAAAAATACTCCTCATGCCAATCTTTATTTATATGATGCTTTTAAAGAAATATTTCCAGATATTAATCAAGCTAGTTTTAATTTAGCTATTGCTAAGATTGGTCGTGTAGCTATGGCTAATAATCTTATCAATTTTGCTAATGTTATTAATCGTACAGTTGAAAATTATAATAAATATGTAGAAGCGCTTAAAAAGGATAAAAGAACTAAAATGCCTGATAGTTTTATTAATAGAGGTGATACTTCTATTATATATCAAATGGCTGATGTCTTTAAAGATATTATTTATATTCCTGTTGAACTTAATTCTCGTAATCCTGAAGGTAATCTAAGTTCTGATGTTATTAATAGAAGTTTTATTACTAATATTGCTAAAATAATCAATGATGATAAATCTACTGTTGAAGAGCAAAACGCTATGGTTGAAGCTTATGCTAAACAAAAGTTTGCTAGTCATCAATATGATTATAGTAATTTACTTCTTGAACATAGAGATAGTAATGGTAATATAATTAATTATGGATTATTTAGAAGAGTTGGAAATGGAACTCCTAAACTTACTGAATATGCTCGTAGTATGTTTAAAACTTCTCTTCTTAATGGTATTAGTGAATTAGATAATAATAATAATGACTTATATCGTAGTATGAGTGACGGTGATTATTTAATTACTGCTATGGGATTATTTATGACTGATATTAATAATTCTGAAACTCATACTGCTAATTATTTACTTCCTATACCTAGTGATGCTCCTAAAAACTTTACTATTACTGCTCCTAGATATAGTCTTGCTGGATTACGTAGTCAACTAGAAGATGGAACTAAAATTATAAATAGAGAACATCCGTTATTTAAACAGTATTATAATATAGCTATTCAAGAACTTACTAATATGGCTCAAGCTGTTAATGTAATGTTTAAAACTAATGCTAATGGTAATCCTATTTTAACTAATGGAGATTTTGAATTTAGTGATACTTATAATAATAAACCTGAACATTTTTATAATCAATACCATAAAGATGGAAAAGGTAATGTATTTACTACTAAAGATGGACATAAAGTTTTAGCTGGTAGAGTATTTAGTTTTAAACGTTTAGTTAGTAAAATTACTCCTAATAGTAATGGAGCATTTAATGAACTAATTGGGTATGGTAAGACTATTGACATCCTCTACGGGGGGTCTACACGTGGACTTAGCTATGTTAATAATCAAGTAGTTCTTAATGGAGAACAACGTATTGCTCTTGAAGATGCTGTTGCTGATTGGTTAAATGAATATATAACTAATGGTTATAAAGAACTTAAAAATAAATATGGTACATTTATTGATGATAGGATTAATAATGAATCTTTAGCTGAATTTCTAGTTAATGATTATCTTGTTAGAGATAGTATGTACGATATGTATGGTGGTGACCAAAGTTTTTATAAAAATGGTCAAGCTATTCTAAAACGTATTAAAGAAGTACAAGCTAGTGGTAATCCTTTTGGTAATACTGATTTTACTAAAAATGATTTAGATATAGCTACTGATTTATATGATATAACTATCAAAGGTAATGCTGTTACTGTTCCTTATACTGTTAATGGAATTACTAAACGTAAAAAAGTAGTTCTTCAAGATAAATTTAGGGGTGTTACTATTTATAATACTTTTAAAGCTTCTGATAAAGTTGTTATTGATAGACTTGATAATCAACTTAAAAAAGCTGGACTTGATAAAAAAGATAGAGAACGAATACTAGAACCATTTAAAGGAGGAGTTAATGCTAATGATGCTCAATCTTATATTACTCTTGAAGAATGGATTCGTCGTATTACTGCTGCTGGTGAATTAGATAAATATGCTGGACTTATTAAGAGTCTTACAGATGACACTCCCATTGATAAAATTGATTGGAATAAATTTGCTAATAAAGTTCAAATTCAAAAGAATTTCTATTATGATTTATATTATGATACTACTGTTGGTATTGAAGTTCCTAGACAAGTAAAGAATGCTGAGTTTGTTCTTATTCCTAAACTTATTAAAGGAACAGAACTTGAAAAAGTTTATAATATAATGACTAATAGAGGTATTCATCAGCTTAATACTGTTGAAACTGTTAAAGTTGCACAACATAACAGAATGACACTTTGGAATAACGATGGGGTTCTAACTGATAAAGCTCTTAAAGAATTTGATGATAATGTATTTGATAATTCTGAATTGTTTAGTTATAATTATCTTTATCGTCAACAAGAAGTTCCTCAGCATATGGTTGATGCTAGTAATAAAGCTGCTATTCAGATTATGAAAAAAATGCTTGATAATCTTCCTAATAAACCTGAACTTAATGACCTTAAAAATAAAGTATTTAATAATTATGTAGCTAATATTAGAAATAGTTTTGAAAAAACTTGTGCTGAACTTGGTATTGGATTAGATGATAATGGTCATATTGATTTAAATTCTAATGGTACTATTAAAAATCTTAATCGTTTTGTATTTTTTGATAGATTTAAAGAAAATGCTCAACAACAAGGAGTTGAGAAAGCTCTTCTTGAATTTTTTGATTTAGATAGTGCTGGATTTAATAATCTTCCTTTATTCTTATCTAATATTAATAGTAAACTAGAAAGTATTGCTAATAGTTATTTTAATACTAATATTACTAGACAACTTATTAGTGGTTGGCACGCTGCTCAGCTATCTGATTTTGGTTTTAAAGTTGATAAACAAACTCAAACTGATAGTAAACTTCAATATAAAAAGATTGGAGAAGTTGATGGCACTCCTGTTTATTATACTGAAATTAAACTTCCTAGATGGAGTAGTAAACTTAAAGGATTAAATATTGAACAAGTTCCTGATAGCTTACGTACTATGATTGGTTATCGTATTCCTACTGAAGGTAAACAATCTATATGTATTATGTATGTTAAAGAGTTTCTTCCAGATGCTTATGGTAGTACTGTTGTTGTTCCTGATGAATGGGTTACTCAAACTGGTTCTGACTTTGATGTTGATAGTGTTTATGGTATGTCTAAAACATTTAATCTTGTTAAAGGTATTCCAACTGAAATTACTCATGCTAGATATACTAAAGATGAAGTAGGATATATTAATTATGTTAAAGATAATGTAGATAAAGCTAGTCGTAAAATTCTTGGTAAGACTTATAATAAACAAGGTAATATTAGAGCTTCTTTAAAAAATAGCGAAGATGCTATTAATGCTACTCTTGAAGGTTATAATGGCAATCTTAAAGTTGTTGAAAAAATTGCTAATGATGGTGGGCTTAAGTCTTACGAATCATACTTAAAACTCCCCGTGGAGGATACAAGTAGTCAAGCTGCTAGAACTAATGCTATTATTCAATCATTTATTGATATACTTAATAATCCTGCTGCATTTGAAGAAAATACTACTACTTCTAATTTTGAAAATGTCAAAGAAGCTAATGAAACTTATGCAGAAATAGTTGGTGCTAATAAAACAACTGTTGCTCCTAGTGATTTCTTTACTCAACTTGATTGGTTTGATGCTGCTACTTCTGGTATTAAACTTAAAGGTATCAGTGTTAATCGAGATACTTTTATGAGTATTGGAAATGTTACTAAAGCTAATCATAGCGAAGGTATTAAAGTTATGTACACTACTGATGTGATTAGTGAGCAAGAAGCTGTTAATAGATATGGTAAAGAAAATGTTGAAACTATTGGTAATAAACATATTCGTATTACTCATAAGAATTTTGGTTGGTCTGGAGATGATAAGAATGTTGATGGTTATTTGATTAATCCTTATAGTTCTCAGACTACTGCTCATATTCTTGATGTTATGAAAGAGGGAGCTATACATAATGAAAATACTTATACATTTAATGCTTTTAAAACTATTGTTGACTTTGGAAGTAATTACGATACTGCTATTGGATTTATGTGGCAACCTGCTATTGATATATTAGTTCGTAAATGGAAAGAAACTAATAGTGTTCTTGCAGAAGGTACTAAAAATCCGCTTACTGAAGCTATTAGAGAAGTTGCTCATAATCTTGGTTTTGGTGAAAAGATTAATTTTGCTGGACGTAAAAAGCTAATTGATATTATTAATGAAAGTTATGGTGAAACTTTCAAGAAATTATTCAATTTAAGCGTTTCTGACGCATTTTCATCACCTGACCTTATATTTTCATCAGACGCATATAAATCTCGTCTTAGAGGGGAAATGAATGGCGTTCAGCAGGCTTTATTTGACCTTTATGTTCTAGCACAATTCAATCGGCTAAACTCAATCGGACAGGATATAAGTAATAATCTTAATATTCTTAGTGCTGATAAATATGGTGCTAAACAAAGTTTTTATGCTAGTGATAAAGTATTTAGAGATGCTAGAACTGTTATTGAAAATAGTAATATTTATGCTCCATCCTCTACGGGGGGTCAAACCTTGCTGTTAGAGAGTGTATTTCCTGATATTAGTGGTGGAATAAATGCGTTTATTAAATCAGATATATCTAAAAGTAGTTATCCTAGTTTAGCTGCATTTTTACAAATGAGCACTGCTCTTAGTGTTAAAGCTACTCAACAAGTATTTGAAACTGCTAATCCTATATTTATTGATTATGTATATAGAATAGCAGAATGGACTAAAGGTGGAATAATGACTGAAAAGTTATATAATGACTATAAAGATTATCTTATTAATAAACTAGAAGTAGGTAATAATGGTAGTTCTTATCTTAATTTACCTGTTACTATTGTTAATGGAGATTTTGTTCATCCTAAATATATTAAAGAATATGGCACTGGACAATCTAGAGCTTTAGAAGTTGGTAGAGTTAGTGGTACATTAATTAATATTAAAACTGATGATGTTGTAGTTAAAAATATATTTGAGCCTACACAAACTGAAATTGATGTATTTGCTAGACTTACTCCTGCTCAGAAAGTTGATTGGATTAAACGTAATTTTAGTCAAGATGGTAGTGTATTTGAACATATTGAAATAGTTGCTAATGATGAAAGAAATAATCGTCGTAATGTAAATATTCAATATATTAATTACATACAAGGTGATATTACTAATGATGAAGCCCATAGATTGTTTGATAGAGCTTGGAATCATCCCAATCCTCTTATTAAACTTACAGCTCTTGATTTAGTTAAATATACTTTTATTGTTGAAGGTCATAAATTTAGAACTAGAAATATTAGTAGACTTATAAGTAATACTCCCCTTAGAGGATTGAGCGATAATGGAATAGCTATTGGAGATATAGCTATGAAAGGCATTAATAACTATGGTTTTATTGATAAAGATAATGTTGAAGATATAATTGGTTTTATTCGTAAAAATTATAATAGTTTTAATTGTCCTAGTTATACATTTAAAAGACTTACTAATAATAAAATTAATTATAGTCTAAAACGTAGCGGTATTATTACTTTTAATGGTCAAGAAAATCTTGATAATGTAGGAATAATAAGAAATGGAGATGCTGTTAATGTTATTAGAATTAATAGAAATTTATATATTAAAGGAACTTATGATGGAACTTTAGCTTATTATCCTATTGATAGACTTGAATCATTTGAAACTTATAATAGTATTGAGCCTAGTATTATAGCTAATAATAATATTCATAAACCATTAGCTGTTCTTCTTTATGAAGGTCTTACTCAACAAGAAAAACGAGATAAATTTATTGATGGTATTAAAGACAATATTAATGAAGCTGTAAATAAAGGTTATAAAGAAGTTCCTGAATTATATAGTAAATATATTTCTGATGAGTATTTCCAACCTTTTATGAATACTCCTTTTGAGAATAATACTATATATACTATTAATGATAAATTTTATCTTAATATTAATGGAACTACTGCTATTAATTTAAGTGATGATTTACAGCAATATAAAGCTAAATATCCTAATATTGAAGATAATAAACTTGGATTGTTTATTGAAATTAATGAAAATGAAATAAATAGAGTTACTAGTAATACTGATAGATATAGTAGTGTTGATGACCAAACTCCTATTGGTAGATTTGCTAAAAATGCTAGTTTAATTATTTCAAGAGCTGTTCGTCATGGACAACCTGCTGCTCAAAATGTTCTTAATGCTTTTAATAATGCTGAAATTAATTATCTTGATAGTAGTAGTCTTTCTGATAATTCTGAATTTTCATTATCAGTTATAGCTAATTATATAGATGTTGAAGCTAATAATATTCTTAACGATATTAATCGTTTTATTAAAATTGATGGTATTGATAAACCTATTAATGATAAAGATGTTATTGGTAAAGTTCTTAAAGATGAACAACTTCAAAATCGTTTCTTAGATGTTATTCTTAGTGCTAATACATTTAAGAATAAATATAAACTTATTAGCGAAATTGATATTGATAGTACAAATCTTGATGATAAAACTAAAGAGAATATTAGAAAGATTCAGAAACTAGTTAATCAAGTTGATTCTAATACTACTGTACATTCTGCTAGAAAAGATTGGTTTGAAAGATGGATTCAATTACGTACTACTAATCCTAATTATATAAGTGGTCTTATGAAAGAATTTGATGCTTATGGTGATACTGGATTTATGGACTATTGGATACAAGATATTCGTGCTAATCGTAACTTTGTATTACAAAATATACTTAAAGATGTAATGGGTACTGTTGAAGAAGGTCGTCTTAATGGTATTAAAGAATCTAATGACTTTAGAAATTATCTTAAAGAACTTAAATCCAGAGCTGCTAAAGTTGGTAAATCTGTTAATCTTGATAGTATAATTGATGATGATGGTAGATTAATTCAACCTAATAATCCTGTTTGGGAAGAAAAGATGAAGAAATATAGAGATGCTGCTATTGAAGCTGAACAAAAATTTGGTATAAATAGTGTTGAACATCTTATTGCTCTATCTAATAAAGCTAAATTTATTGATATAACTACTATTCATCAGCTTAAACCAATTACAGTTCAAGATGAAGATGGTAATAATGTTACTATTGAATATTCTACTTATATTATAAATCTTGAAAGAAGTTTATTAGGACTTAAAAAAGGAGATAATGGTATTCCTAAAGAATTTGCTGAATATAAAAGACTTAATGGTAGAATACGAGATATTCTAAGTCAAGCTACTGATAATGTTACTACACAAAGTCAAGATGAAGAACTTGGACGTATCTATGCTCAAATGGATAGCCTTACTAGTCTTTACGATGAAGATGGTAATAAAAAGATTGGTCATGACTTGAATGTAGCTGAAAGACTTCGTGCTTATCAAACTAATATTCGTAAAGTTAAAGAAATGTTCTATGATAAGCAAGCTAAAGAAGGATTTGATTCTAAACTTAAAGAACAACTTTCTATTATTAGTAAATATGAAAGTCAACGTGACGCTAATGGTAATCTTCTTATTAGTATGGAAGAACTTATGAAAGTTCCTGAATATCGTGAAGCTAAAGAATGGATTCGTAAGAATACTAGATATATTCTTGATATTAAAGATATAGAAGATTTAAATTGGGCATTTGAAGAACTTAAAGACGCTAATAAAGGTAATAGTGTTCTTAATCTTGCTATTAAAGAATTTCAAGCTAAAGATGAATTTAATGTAGTTGATGGACGTAAAATACCTGAAGAACGTGCAGCTCTTATTAAAGCTGAAACAGTTAGAAAATATAAATATACTAAAGGTAATGGTATGCCTTATGTTGGTATTATTCGTTCTACTGAAGATGAACTTAGAATTTATCGTGCTGATTTCTATAATTATCTTACAGGTAATAAATCTAAAAGCGAAGAAGAAATTAATGTAGGAGAAGCTATTAATAAAATACTTGAAAAATATTTTGATAATGCTACTAGAACTCTCAATACTGCTGATGTTAGTCAAGAAGATTTAGAACAACTTAAAACTGGTTTTGAAGTATTTAATGAAATTACTAGAGGAGAAAAGAGTACTGATAAAGCTAAAGCAAAACGTGTTGCTGAATTTATTGAAAGTGAATGTGATGTTACCTATAATTGGAAGCAATATGAACTTGATAAAAATAGAGCTTTTGCTAAAGGTAAAAAATATTATGATAAATGGCTAGAAGTATTTAGTGAACAAATTGAAGAAAATGGAACTATTGCAGAAAGACCTAATAGAACTATTTATGGTATTATTAAACCTAAAGATTTAGATAAATGGACTGATATTGATAGAACTGCTGCAATTAATATTCTTCAAAAGAGAACTAGAGAAACTACTACTCAATATTATTATATGAAAGAAAAAGAAGTTCTTGACAAATATGGTATTGATAGTGTTGAATATAAACAATGGTATAGAGATAATCATTATTTTGACCCATATACTCGTACTATTAAACCTATTCGTATTTGGACTACTATGCAAATGATTAAAGATGATGGTTCAGCTGTTGTTGGTAATTATGAACCACGTATTAATCAAATGCATATTACTCCTAAAGAAGAACTTGTTAATCCAGAATATAGTAGTTTTGTTAATAAGTATAAAGTAGGAACAGGATATGATAATCCTAATTATACTAATCTTAATGAGTATCAACTTGAACTTATGAATAAAGTAAATGAACTTATGAAAAAGTATTGTTTTACTAATAGTAATAAGCGATATGTTGATATGGGTTATCTTCCAGCTTTATCTAAATCTAAAGATATGACTGTTAAAGATTACTTTGAACAAGCTCTTAGTTTTCTTGGTTGGACAGCCAATGTTCCTAATAATACTAGTTGGAAAAATAATGAAGATTTAACTTTTGATAAAGATTATGATATTCCTAATCCTAGATTAGTTCAGTTAGTTAATAAAGATACTCAACAACTTCCTACTATACCTAGATTTAAAGAACCTAATGAAAGTGATGAAGAATTTAGTAAACGTAAAGCTGCTGCTATTAAAGCTAGAGATGAGATTATTGAAAAGAATAATAAAATTCATAATGATATTCTTAATCGTAATTGGGAAGAAGTATTTAATAGTTTCTTAATTGAAAGTAATAGATATAATGCTATTAAAACAGTTAAAAATCTTCTTTATACTGCTGACCAAATTATTACTAGCAATACTGCTTATGATATAAATTATAAAGGTAGTATAAGTGAAAATAGAGAAGCTAGTGCTGGTGGTGAAATTGAATATAAACAAGAAAAACAAACTAGAACTAGTGAACATCTTAGAAGTTTTATTCGTCGTCTTGTATTTGAACAATATAAAGATAATAAAATTCCTAATCTAGTTAAACTTGGTTCTCTTGCTCAAAACATTGCTGGTAGTAAATATATGATGATGAACATTACTGGTGGTATTGCTAACGTTCTTACTGGTTCTAGTAATATATTTATGGAACGAGCTGCTGGTGAATATATTAATCTTAAAGATTGGGAAGCTGGTAAATCTGAATGGATTAAAGGAACTGTTAGTTATATGGCTAATATGTATAGTGAAAATAGTAGTACTATTCAAGATGCTATTATTAAACTTAGTCATGTAGTCGATTTTGATAGAGTAACTGAAGTTAGCACTGCTGAAGGTCTTAAAGAAAATATTCGTAGAGTTCGTGGATTATTATTTAGCCCTCAATCTGTTGGTGAACATTATATGCAAAATGTTATGCTATTTGCTATGCTTAAATCTCATAGACTTGTTGATAATGGTAGAGGTGGTTATGATATAATGAGTAAAGAAATGTATCATCGTAAAGCTGAACAAGATGCTCTTATGTCTGTAATAAATACTCCCCGTGGAGGAGAGAACCAAGCTCTACTTGAACAATTCAATAAGTTCATTGATGATGCTAAAGCTGATAATAAAAAACGAGCTAAATATAATCTATTTAAAGCTAATCCTATATTCGATTTTGTTAAAACTTATCTTAATGAAGAACAACAAAGAGAATATATAGCTAAACGTAAAGAATTTATTAAAGATATTGATAAAAAGTTTGCTGAACTTCCAGATATTTATAATCAATTTGAACTTAAAGATGGTATTGCTCAAATAAAATCTGATAGTAAACTTACTCTTAAAGAATATGCTAAATTTATTGATAAAGTTCGTGAAGTAAATAAGAAAGTTCATGGTGTTTATGATAAACTTGGTTCTGCTAATATAGAACAACATTGGTGGGGTGGTACGGTTATGCAATATCATAAACATCTTTATCCAGGTTTTAAAAAACGTTATCGTTGGAATGGTTATTATAATGAAACTCTAGGTACTATTGAAAAAGGTAGTTATACTAGTCTTTATGATTATTTGACTATTCCATTTAAAGAAACTAACGTAGGAGAAATTAATAATGTAAGTGATGTTCTTAAAGCATTCCAAACTTATGGTAAGAATTTACTTTCATTTGCTGTTAATTTCAAACTTAATTATGAACTTCTTCCTGAACATGAAAAAGCAAATATTAGACGTAATTTAGGTGACTTACTTTATGTAGGAGCTGCCATTATTGGAGCAATTGCTATAACTGGTATGGGAGGTGATGATGATGAAGGTATTATTTATAATCTTATGCTTTATAATGCCGACCGTCTTGCTTCTGAAGCTGCTTCATTTACTCCATTTGGTGCTTATGCTGAAGGTAAAAAACTATGGTCTAGTCCTGTTGCTATTGGACAAACTATTAATGACTTACTTGGTACTACTGCTATGGCTGCTAGATTCCTTATTGAAGAAGATTTCACAGAGGAATATACTACTGGTAGATATAAAGGTATGAATAAGTTTGAAGTTATGGCTATTCGTAATATACCTGTTGTTCGTAGTATTAATCGAGTTCTTGATTTACCTAATAATAATAGTTATTATAAACTTGATGAAAATATACTTAGTATTATACCTTATAAAGATATAGCTAAAGATATATTTGAATAAGCTGGACTTGAATCTAGTAAAAAATAAGGGCTTGTCTATGGTATCACTACCTAGACAAGCCCTTTTACTTTTATATTAATTAAAACCATCATCATTATTACCAATAACACACATAAGAATAACAAAAACTATAATACCAATAACAAATAGTTTTCCGCTATATTTATCCATAGCTTCACTATCACTAATATTATTAGCAATAGCTAATAGTTTAACACCACCAAATACAATTCCAATAAGAACAATAAATGCAACCATAATTATAACATATTTAAGTTTAACAATAAGATAAAAATAAACCCCAGTAGTAAGACTAGCTTAGCTACCGAGGTTTCAGTCATGCCAACGACTATAAGTTTAAGGATTAGTAGAACGCTCCGCTTCGCTACGCTCAACTCCCCGTAGAGGATGGAATAGACTAGTATTCATTCAATCAATATAATCATTATCATTAATAACTATACTAATATTACTAGCACAACTACCATTCCATCCTCTACGGGGAGTATAGCGAAGAGTGCGTAGCACTCGTAGCGGTTCCAAGCTAATCATCAAATTTAATAAAGCCAGCTCTATTAGAGCCAGCTTTAAGTATAACATATAAACCATTAGCATTAATACTATTTACTTCTTTAGTCCATATTTAGCCCATTGAAGAACAAATCCAAGACCTTCCCAAATTTTATCTTCAGCTTTAATTCGAGCATAATTAGAACCAACATTTAAATCAAAGTTTTCAGGTTTTACACAAGCTGCTTGACCATGAACTTCAAATCCAGTAAGACAAGTAAGAGTAGTATTAGTTGTTTTAGTACCAACTTTTACATTTTCAATATTACTAATAAATCTCTTAATATCATTCTCTTTAAGAACATCTCCAGCAGGGTCTTCAAGTTTATAATAAGCTTTCTCAAACTCTTTAGCAGGACTCCAAGATTTATATCCATTAGGATAAGTTACTTCATAACCATCTTCTTCAAAAAAATGATTACCAATTCTATAACCTTTGTCATTTGCTTCACGAGCTGTCATAGGAACAGCTTCAATCATTTTAACTCCAATAAATTTACTCATAATTTTAAAATTTAATTATTTATTTAATCGTAGTAGTAATTATTACAAATCTATCATCTACCGGTTCAACATCAATAGCCTGAAATTCTTTATATTCAGTATCTTCAACTAAAACAAGTTTATCTTCATCAAATTGTTGAAGTTTATCTATAAGTTCTTTAACTGTCATAGCTTATTCTTTTTCAAGTTTATTAATAATATCTTTAATATAATCACTAGGAAAACTACCTTCAAGTCGAGCTAATTCTTTTCTTTTATAATCATTATCGACTTTAGTAATAACAGTAGTAGGAAATTTAGTAATTTCTTTTCTTAGAATATCATCTAGATTTGTATTACGAATATTAAGAGTAATATCACAATTAGCCTCATTAATAGCATCAGTTATATTTTTAATTGCTATTTTACAAGCATCACAACCATCTCTAGTAAAACAATCAATACGTATCATAACACAATAGCATTATTTTTAACAGCTTCTTTAATAGTATTAGGAACTCTAAGAAGAATATTCTTAATCATTTCAGTAGTAAGACTATCAGAATATACATAAGTAGCATAAGTTCTCCAACTATCTTTAATTACAACAGCAAACTTATTTGGATTATCAATATTAGTTTGAATATATTCAACTTTAGTATTATGATATTTCCATATCCAAGCAATAGCCTCAGCACATTTAGCACGAGTTATACAATCATGTTTATCAATAAACGCTTCAACATATATATCATTAGTTTGTCTTGTAGGTTCATCACCAGTAAGATAATTAATATCATATCGAAGTTCTTCCCAAGTAACAGAATTACTATATCGTTTATATTCTGTATCATCTCGATATATAATACAAGTAGGATATTCAGTAATATTCTTACCAGCAACAGCCTTTTCAAGTATCATATCTTCAAGAATAAGATGGTCAGGAAGATTTTTAAAATTACATTGAACATTAGTACCAAATAAAGCTATATCAATAGCTTCTCGCATAGCTTCTGTTTTATCTTTATCAGCACTTTTATAATAAAATTCAATTTTAACCATAGTATTCGTATAATATAATGAGAATTTATAAAATTAGCTATTTTAAAGCCCTACATTGAATGATATTCATATCGTGATAGATTAATCACAATGATAATTAAAATTCAATGTAGGGCAAAAGAACTGTATCTATGACTATCCTAACAGCTTGCGAAGATATTTCCTAATAGTGTAATCGCTTTGCACACCACGTAGAATATTACCATTACAATAAGCAGTAGGAGCATCACTAATACCAACACTACGCGCTTCTTGTCTACCAGTATCAGTATATAGATTATGCCTAATAAGATTAAACCTACCGGCAAACTCAGGAAGAGCAAGAGCTTTATGAAGCCTTTCTTCAAAAAGTTTACTAACATTACAATCAGGTAAATAGAATAAGATTAACTTTTTCATAGATAAACTTCATTACCTTCAACTTTAGCGTCGCTAAAATGACTTTTAAAACTTTCAACACTTCTACACCATAAAGGTTCAAGTCCATTAAGTTTATAAATAACAGCAGGAATCCATTCACCTGTATCTGGATGTTTCATTTTAGTAATACTAATAATTATATATTCATTAGATGTTTTATTATGAATATAACGAGCACCAACTTTAAGCTTTAGCTGCTCCTCCTGTTCCTTCTCCAAATCCTTTGTTTCCACGTTCACTTTCTCCTAATTCTTCAATAGATTCAACTTCTTTCCAACTAATTCTTTCAGCACTATTAATAATTAATTGACAACATCTATCTTTACCATCACAATTATATGGTGGAGTAGAAACTTTAGCAAGTATGTTAGTCATTGTAGTTCTAACATTATTAAGTTTAAGTCTAGCATTACCAACCATACTATCAGGTAAATGCATATGTTCTCTAAGTTTATCAACTACTTCAACAAGAGTAGATACAGCATGAACTAAATCTCTAGAAGTACGATTCTTAAAAATAATAAGAAGTTCTCCACGATAACCCCAATCAAGAGTACCAGGAGCATTAGGCATATAAAAGTCAGATTTAGTAAGATTACTTCTAGGACGTAAAGACATTTCATTAGGTTCACCATTAGCATCATCTCCAATATTAAATGCTAAACCTGTATGATAGATAAATCTATCTTTATCTTTATCATATTCACAATGAATAGGATAAACATCCATACAAGCATCACCTTCTTTACCATAAGCAGGCAGAATAGGTTGAACATTACAATACTGTTCTACATCTACAACATCTCCACTAAGAAGTTTAATCTCTTTCAGTTTAAATACTTTTACTTCCATATATAATTAAATTATTAAATTAAAGAGCTTCTGCAAGAGCAAAAGCATTTTCTATTTTTCTTGATTTATCACCATAACAAATACTATCAAATCGCTTAGTACCTTCAATATTATCTATATTAGAATAATATCCACTAATAGCATTAACTGCACCCCAAGCTGTACCAAGAATATCTCTTTGACCTGGACCATTAAAATAATAACTATAAGTATCAAAAATAACATTCATTTTTCTACTACTTATTTTACTATCAGTTAAAGCTAAACCACTACGATAAGCAATATCTTTAATAGTATGCCCTGTATCTTTTAGACGTTGAATTTCATCACTAGTAAGAATATTTTCTCCAATAAATTGAATTACATCTTCATCAGTAACTTTAATATTAGCAAGTAAATTACAATATTGACCAAATTCTTCAGATTTAATTTTACTAATTCCAAGTATTTCTTGTGCAACAGAAATCTTATTATGAACACTAGTTGTATGTCGAAAACTAACATAATTACTACTAGTACGAATAGCAGCATTAAGAGTATTTTGACAAATAACTCTAATAGGAGTAAATAAAATCTTAACTCCACCACTACCATCATGAGTATTAGTAAATACTAGATAATTTTCAACAGGGTCACCTTTAACAAGAATATTATTAGGAAGTTTAGCACTTACAAATATTCTTTCACCATTTCCCCAAAATCCAGCAGTTTGCCAAATAGCAGAATTTTTACCAATAGCGTCATCAAAGAAATTAAAAGCATCATTATTTTGTACAATAGTATATTTACTTTTAACAACACCTAAAGGAATATTGTAATCAGTACGATAGGTAGCAAAGGCGTTATCACACTTACGATAAATGTCAGTACCAAAAACATGAGCGCCTTCTTTTTGTTCTTTAATAATTCTATCAAGTTCTTCATCAGTTCCAGTAAGTTTAATAGGCATTTTACCAACTAGTTCACATTTAGCTACATTAAAATTAAGTCCAGCTTTAAACATAACTTCTTTAGCAGTAGCACAATCTGATACATCAATAGCACCAGAATAAGCCCAAGGTTTACCTTTTACTTTATACATATTATTTATGACTTATACGTAACATAACACTTTCAATATCTCTAATAGCTTGGTCTTTATTAACACCATAAGTATCCATATACCATTTTATTAATTCTTTTACTTTTTCTTCTAGTTCCATAATTAGCAAGATTAGTAGTGTTGACTCCCCGTGGAGGATGAACTTAATTCTGTCCTCTACGGGGAGTATAACCAAATTATTTAATAACAAGACTAGTATTTTCAACAAGTTTAGCTATACTAATATCTCTACCATCATTAAGAATATTCTTCATAGTAGTTTTATTAACACTGCTACTTCTAGTCATTTCATGTTGATGATTAAAGAAAGTATTAAGTAAATCAAAATTAATTTTATTAGCTAAATCACCAATAGGTTTTTCAATTTCAAATTTAACTTTAATACAATCTAAATCATCAAGAGTAAAATAACCTCCAGTTTCTTCTCTAAGTCTAGCAGATTGTTCAGGATATCTTTCAGTAAATTTATCATTAATTTGTTCAAGAAGCACATCTCTACTAAATGAGAAATTACTATCAATCATATCATTATCCCAAAGAGATTGTAAATGTTCAAGAACTAAACCAATAAATATTTGATTAAGATTTTCATCAATTTCAACACATTTACTATTCTTAGTATAGAGTTTACTATCAACTAAATTAATAACTTTATTACCAGACTTACCCAAATCTCCATAAGCAATAACAGCATCAAGCATAACTCCTTTAAGTCTTTCAGCATTATTTTCTTTAGTTTTACGAATAACAGCTAATCGTTGCTCTTCTTTTTTACAAGATTCAGCTTCAAGATTAAACATAGTATATGCTTTACGGTAATTATCAAGTTTAGATTTAAGATTATCTTGTGTAATAGCGAGGCGTTCTTCAAGTTCAGGAGTTAATTCACCTCCATTTTCTTCTAACTCAAGAAATATATCCTCAAGTTCAGTAGTAATATTATAAATACTTGCCATTATTTTCTACGTTTAGATACATTATAAGCAGAACGATAATAAGGATTTAAATAACCAAATAAATGAGTATAATCACTAGCAGTCATTTTATCAGTATTAGTTCTATATTTATAACTAGCTTCAATATACTTTTTCCATAGTTTTTTACTCAAACCAAGATTACCAACAAATCCACCATGTTCAAATACAATAGCTTCTGTATTTTTTAGTAGTTCTAAAACGGTTATTAAAACCATAAAATCTTCTTCCCATAACTTTAATATTTAAATAGTTAATAATTTATTTATTATTTCTCATTTCTTCATATGCTTCTTCTTCAAGTTCAACAGTAACATCTTCAAGACGAATACCTTTTAAACAAGAACATTCTTTCCATTGAATATTATAATAAGCATTAAGTAACAGTAAATTAGTATTATTAGCATCAACAGCCATAATCCAATTATCAGGAGCTATTTCTATTTCAACACAATCAATAGTTATTGTAGGACGAGGAGTCCATCCTTTATTAATTTTATATGGTAGTAAATGACATTGATTAAAATATCTACCGGTAAGAATATTATCTTTATATTCAAATAATCCACCATGCCAACAAATAGGATTTTTATTATCAGTCCATTCTTTAGTATCAAAATTATATCTACTAGTAGCTCGTTTAGTAAAAGCTCCATTATAATGAATACTACCATCTGGCTCTTTGAATACATCTCCTTTACGTCTGTTTTGACAAGTACCATCAGAACTTATTTGACACCATTCATCATCAGTAAATTTAAGAGGACTAATAATATCCCAATCACATAGTCTTTGAACAAGATTAATTTCCCAAGGAGCAGAACTACCACTATTACCATGAGAAGCAAATACAGCAACAGCTTCAATTACTTGTTGATACATCTAATCATTTGGACCGCCTTCTCCATTACCATATCCAGCAAGTTTAAGTTCTTTAATAGCATGTTTACAAATATTACTTTCTCTAATAACTTTAGCTAAAACTTTCTTATTAATAAGAGGTTTATTATTTTGCTTTTTAATATAACGCTTACTTTTCTTCATCTTTAATTACTTTAAGAACAACAATATTACATAAAAGACCATAACAAAGATACTTATTAAATACACAATCAGGACAATTTCCAATATGTTTATTTTTAACATATTTACATAAAAGTGTTACTTCTTTATCATCTTTACACCTAATTGTAGTATAAAGAAATTCTTCACCATCATTTAAGTCATCAGTGAAATTAGTATCACTATAATTTTCAACATGAAAGTGTTTAAGTTTATCAATCTCTGAAGTCATATCCAAGTTCCATTAAATTATTTCTAATCATACCAGCTATAAGTCGGGCATTAGGATGAGGTTTACCTGTAATACCATAATAACGTAAATCAATAATATGACGCCATTCATTAATAGAATATGTATAGACACAACGTGTAGCAGTATCAAGAGGAAGAACACCACGAGCATCTTGACGATGCATACCAAATTCATCAATAAGAGCTTTATAATTAAAAAAACTATCATTACAAGAACTAATATAATGATATGCTTTTTGATGTTCTATATTATCATCAATCCAATCAGTAAATAAAGGCTCTTCATTAAAATGCGTAGCAATTTCATTACTCATCCAATAAGGTCTACAAATTGTTCCATCTTCATAAACATAACGAGTTGATTTTTCAGCAATATTATTAGGACTGACACGATTTAGTTCACGAGAAGTACTAATTTGTGTATCAACACAAAAAGTATATCTCATCATATTAAATCCAATTTCAGTATTACGAAAATCTTCAATAGGAACAATATATTTAGATAGATAACCAAATTGTGTTTTATGGTCTAAAACCCAATTACCATTAACAGTTATATAATAAACATGTTTTTCATAATGATAACTAAAACCAATAGTATTAGCATAATTAATAACAATAGTTTCTAAAATTTTATCACTATCATTAGCTATTATATAATAAGTTCCATGACGAAACATACTCCAATGTTCACTATCTATAAGTCTTTTAATAGTAGCTTGGTCATTACCTGTTTCTCTACCATAACAAACTCTTGCGCATCTAGCAACATGAGCTTTAGCATCACCTCCTTGTTGCCAAAGTTCAACTTTAGGTTCAATTATTTTCATCTTCTTGATTATTATAAAAATCTTTAACTACATTTCCAAATATACTATAAAAATGTTCTTTAGGTATAATATTAATAGGCTGTATAGAATCAAGCTCTTTAAAAAACTCTTTAAGACCTTTATTTCTAATCCATAAAGTATCATAAGTAGCAGTTATATAATTATCTTTATCCATGTCACAAGCTATAAAGCAAGTTTCACTATCAAGCTTATCTATACATTCTTTACATACAATAGCCTCAGCTATTTGTTTACTCTTACTAGCATCTTCTTCAACAGAATTTCCAAGTGGAGTATAACCAATAACTTTACCACAACACAAACAAACTCTAGCAAGAGCATTTATACCAAAAATAGGATGTAATTTCATACCATATAATCAGTTACAAATTTAAGAACTTTATAGAAAAGACCAACAAGAGTACCAGTATTATCAATAACATAATCATCTTTATTAATTGTTATTTGTTCACTTTCGTGACTGTCATGATTATCATTATTAGATTTTCTATCTACTCTAATTATCATCCCTCCACAATCTCTGATAGCTTTACATTCATCATTATCAAATCTAGCATCAGCTATAATACATTGTCCTTTACTATTTCTTATATCAAATGCTTTATTCATAGTATAGCGAATAAAAGCTTCTCTCCAAAAATGATTTCTAATAATGTTAGTACCATAATATTGAAGAAGAACTCTAATTTTAATACTAACATTATTATTATATAAAACAAGATATGAGGATAAGTCATTATATTTTAATATAGCATCATTACATTTATCCACAACATAAGTAGCATCTTTAATATTAGTAGAAACAATACCAGTTTTAAAATTATAATAATTTTCTTCTTTAACATCTTGTCTATCTAGAAGTTTACGGTCAATACCACAAAATTCAGATATATCATCTTTAAGTTTATCAGCAAAATGAATAATTATTTCATCATTTTCGATAAAATCATTTTTATGATAAAGAAGCCAAGTATCATAACTAGCTTTCATAATACCATCATGAAGGATATAACTAATCATAGAAGCAACTGTATCTTTACCGCTTCCTTTAAATCCTTTAATACCAACAATAGTAACTTTATTAATACTCATAATAATTTGTTTTTGTTTATCAAGACAAATATAAAAATATAATAGGAATTTACTAGTAATAATGATGCTGAATTTAATGTTAAATATCATGGTGAAAATGACGCATTTTAAGGCTCAATATGACACGCAAATCTTATCGTGATAGATTAATCATTCTGATATATAAAATTGAATACAGGCAAAAAGAATCATGTCTACGAGCGTATCATATACAATTTTACACCCATGTAAAACAGAAAAGCCTAGCACACCATATTATGTGCTAGGCTTCACCTTAATCAATATCTATATGATAAATAATACAATTATCATCACGTTCTTCTACAAATTTAACATTAACATTAAAATCATTTTTAGACATAACAAATTTATTACGTAGTCTTACATCAAGAAGATTAATAACTTCTTTAATAAGAAATAATTTAAATCCAGTATTAGCATCTCTAGTTATAGGAATACTATCATTAATAACTTTATCTTTATATAATATTACATAAAGTTCATTATTTCTAGTATTATCGTTATATCTAATAGCAAAATTATAACTTTTAGCATCATAATCAGTAAATAGAATAATAGAATTATAATAACAACTAAAATAAGATTTAGTTCTATCAAAATTATTATTCTTAATTACATTATAATCTAGTATCTCCATTTATAACAACAGTTTTAATATGAAATGGAACTCTGCTAACGCCACTTCGTTCACCATATTCTATATGAACAGTTCTACCAATATAAGATTGAGAATTAAATAAAACTTCTTGCTGAACAATATGACTAGTGCTTAAACGAGTTTCAAACTTTTCATCATTAATATCATTTTTACAAAGAAGAATAGGTAAATCACGTTTCTTTTCTTTATAAATATCAAGAATTATAAAATCTCCTTCAGCAGCATCTTTAAATTTCTCCATATAATTAGCTCTGCGTCTACCATATTGATAGTCAGTTTCGGTATTACGAAGTATAAGACCTTCAAAACCTAGATTAATAAATTCATTTCTAGCTTTAATAGCTTTATCATCATTATCAATATATATATTAGGAAGAATAATCAATCGTTCTTTATTATTATAATGTTCTTTAATATTATTAAAAGAAGTAGAATTTTTAATATGATAACGATACATATTTCTATGAGCTTGGTCACCTTCCATCATAATATCATAACACCAAAATTGAAGAAGTTTATTTTCAACACAATTAGCATCTTTAACAAAATGATTAATTTGATTAACAGTATAACCGGGAAGATAAACTTCACCATCAAGTGCTGCAAATCCATTAATCATATCGTCGATAATATTTGTATTAATAGTAGAAAGCATATAATCTTCAAGATAGCCAAGAGTATGCCAAGTAAGACCTTCACGACTTTGGAAACGAAGTCTAACAGGTTTAAACATATCATTTTGAGTATAAGCAGTAACAATACAACGTAGACCATTAATCTTATACTGACCATACATACAACTGACTTTTTTCCAAACATTACCATTATACGTTTTAGCAAGCATTGGAAGTAGAAGATTACTGTTTCCATTACTAAGGTCTTTAGGTAGATAAGTATTTAGAAAATTAAATAGAGTATCATTATCTCCATCCTCCACGGGGGGTAAACCCTGCATATCACAAAGTTCATTAAGATATGTATATCCTTGTTTAATCTTATCATTATATCTACTTTCAAGTTCTTTTTGACCATCTTTTTGAATAACAGCATAAACTTCTTTACGAATATTACCTCGAACAAGACCATAAAAAACAGTGATACTATTAGTACCACTGTCAAGTTCAGCCCACCAAACAGTAGGCGCACCATTGTTATTTCTACGATAAAGTTTATTCATTATGTTCACTTATTTTTAAACCATTAAATGCAAAACTAACAGCTTTACCACCTAGAAGTTTAGCTTTACGCTGAGCAATCGTTTCCTTTTTAGGCTTAATAGCCTTTGCAATACCGGTGCTAACATCAATGGGCTTACCTGTAAAGACATCTTTTGATTGATTAACTCTGCTAGCACTTCTAGTGCGTTTCCTTGGTTCTTTACTATAATATCGTATTGAGTTTCTTCTCTCGAAATCAAGATTTTTTTCATGTATATCAATAATTCTTTTAATAATACTATTACGATAATCAATATAACTTTGAGCTTTTTCTGGATGATGTTCTAGAATAAGATAAGCTTTATCAAGAATATATTCAATACTAGAAAGAGTAATACGATAACCATAATTAATAGTTTGTCTAGGACGAGAACCATCAGGATAAATAGTAGTACAATCTAAATCTTTAATATAAGATTCAATTGCATCAGCCATTGTAGATTTATCAATAGCATAATTAATATATCTAATATCTCTATCATCTAGCTTTTCTTCATATCCTTTTATTATCATAGATTTTCTTTCTTACATTTATAAATAATAATACGAGTTGGTTTACCTATAAGACAATGATTATATTTAAACCATTCAATAATATCAAATGTAGGATAAGTTTTAGCTATTCCTTCAATAAGAGCATAACCTTCTTGATAATTAAAATTACTATGAATAGTTCCACCATTATCAGTATCAAGTAAGCTAAACTTTTTGATATATTCAACGTCATCATTAGAAGATAGATTAATTTCTCCATAACAATAAATATCTTTTCTATCAATACGTTTATTATCTATATTAAGATATTCCCATTTATCAAGATTTTGTTCATCTTCTTCAGTAATTGGACGCATAACAGTATATGTAACACCAGCTAGACTTTTAGTATGGCAAAGTATTACTTTCTTCCGTATCCCAAGTAAATTCACTTTCTTCTCCATAATTATCTTCTATATATTTAACAACTTGTTGAGTTAATTCATTAATAACATTTATAGAATAACTACTTCTCAATTCCGCAAAATCTTTAACACCAAGTTCTTTAGGAATAATAATAGGTATAATATCATAATCATTCTTAAGAATTATAGCTTCCATAAGACCAGTTCTATCATTATCCATAAGACTAATAAGAAAACCATTTCGATTAAGTTTACTACGAAGCCAATCATATTCAATTTGACGAAGTTTATAAGTTTCATGTGGAATATTAACAACACCAATAGTCTTAGATTCAAGGGTAGACCCCCCGTAGAGGATGGAATGATTAATACTCTTTAGATAACATTCAAGACTTAATCTATCTTTAGTAGATTTAGTTATAATAATAACGTCATAATTATCTAATTCAAGATTAATAACTCCTTCAATAGTATTACTATTAGTTATAAACTTAACTTCAGTTTTCTTATTCCTATTTGGAAAATACAGTTTAACATTAACTATTCCTCTTTTATCTTGCCCAAGAACGTAGCCATAACATAAATCTGTTTTATCTTTATCGTAAAAATATTTAGGAATAGGATTAGTAGAACGATTAATATAAAATTGGTCAACAGGATAAACAAAATGAGTATTAAGAAAATTAAGATTAACACCAAATTGTCCCCAATATTTAGCATCTAAATTATTCCACGGACGAGTAACAAGTTCAATAATAGGTTTATGATTACGTACATTACTAATAGCCCTAGCAATATTATAATCGTTGTTTTCATCTTTATCTTGTCCATAAATAATATTTCTAAAAGTATAAGCAATATGTTTAAGAACAAATAGAAATTGACTTTTAATAGAAATATCAATTTGCTTATGAACAATTTCAGAGAGTACAGTTGCAGCAGCATCTATACAATCTCCCCACCAATATCCAGCAAAATCTCTTCCTTTAAGTTTATTCCTATTATCATATCTAAAACCAAAACTAGGATGAGTATCTTCACGAAAAGGACTAGATATAAATTCTCCTGTATCTATACAATGTTGTATATCTTCAACACTAATTCCAGTATAAGTGCTAAAAATAGTAATTTGACTAACTTTAGAGAAAATATAATCTTTAGTTAAAATAGTATTACTAATATTTCTTTTCATAATATTTCTAATTTGACCTTTATCGTGAACATATAAAAAAAAGAGGACTAGGTACTAAAATAGTACCCAATCCTCTTACATACAACTATTTAACTAACTTTAATTTTTTAAAATGGCAAATCTTCTGTTGGATTAACAAAAGCACCAGCAGCATCATTACCACCACCAAATGGACTAAAATCTCCACCGCCATTAAATCCACTAACAGGATTTATAGGAGCAGCAGTTTGAACACCGGGCATTACACCAACACCAGGCATAGCAACATTTGGCTGTTTAGCTTGTTCGGCAGATTTTTGATAAACAATACTTTCTTTATAAGGGTCAATATGCAAACTAGGAGCAGATTGTTCTTTATAAAGTTCAATAACTCCATCGTTAATAAATGTAGGAAATCCTAAATCACCAAATGAAGATTTACTTCCAACAACAGCACGCCATTTACCATCATTCTTAATGAAACGAAGAAGCTTCATCCAAATAGTAATAGGTTTACCTTTAGCATCATTATAAACAGGCTTACCATTATTGTTAAGTAACTTAACATAATTTTCAAACACAGTCTTATAACCAGCTATAACTTCCTCAGCTTCAACAGGTACATACTGCATATTTTCATCAAAATCTTCAAAAGGCAAAGTAAGAGCATCAATTTCTTCTTCTGTTAAATCACGACCTTTAAGAACAAATACATTATATATATGTTTCATAAAGCGGAAAATGTTATCAACTTTCCAAGCACCTTTACCACCAGGAATAGTTTCAACATTACTTTCAGCAGGAAGAAGACGTTGAGTTACATAACGACGTTCATTGATATTTTCATGATTACTAGCAAAAGTAAATGTAAGATAAGGAATACTCATACCAGCAAATGAAGGCATACCTTGAACATCATCTTTTAGAGTAGCCCAATCAACTTTAACATCTTCAAGATGACCAATAAACAAGCCATTAGCTTTATTACAATCAGTACGTTCATCAAACTTTTTACGAGTTACATCACGTAAATCGTTATTAATACCTCTACCTCTACGTTTTTTAGGAGTTTGTACTTCTGCATTAGCAGTTTGTTCAGCACTTGCTGCAACAGCAGCTTCATTCTTAATTTCTTTTTCTGTCGACATAATTAAAGTAATTAAAAGAATTATTAGATAAAATAAGAGCTGCACTATTAGCAATACTAACAATGCAGCTCTATGTTCAAGATACTATATTTCTAGGACGAAGATTTGATTATTCAGCAGTTTCTTCTTTTTCAGTTTTCTTACCGATACGAATAGGTTCTTCATCTTTATATTCGGTAAGCATTGCAATCTTAACAACAATATCTTTATGACCGTTATTAACAACAGCTTCTTGCAAGTTATCAATATCTACTGTATAAACACGATTTTTAGAAGTAGCTTCTTCATCAGTCATATTAGCTTTCAACTGTTTCCAAACATTAGAATCAGTAAAGTTAAGAGTTACACCAATACCAGACAAAGCAGCAGTATTAGCACATTTAGAACCTTTAATTTTAACAACTTCATCACCTTGAATACAGCTAACCAAAAGTTCTTTCTGTTCATCTTCGGTAATACCTTCACGACCAAGAGCAGCTTTCAGTTCTTCATTAGAAGAAGATAAAGCACCTTCAAGAGTTTCTTGGAAATAAGTATTAACATACTTAATCTTATCATTCTTAGTCATACGAACACGAGTAGTACAAGGATTACCGTTCTTGTCTAATTCAGCAATACCTTTAGCCAAAGCCCAAATATCAAATTCAGCATGAACAGCCATAGCAGCTTCAGGGGATTCAATATCCAAACCTTGTTCTTCACAGAAAGCAACAACTTCGGGTACTTTATTGATAATAGCATTATCAATGTTTGCACAGTTATTAATGAACATTACATATTCACCATGAGCAATGCCGAGAGCTTTAGAAACTTGGGCAGTCATACGGAAACTACCGGGAGTAGAAACAACTACCAATTCAGGTTCTTCACTAACTGCTCTTTGACCAGCATTAACAATACCCATACCAAAACTCAAACCTTTCTTAAAGTCTTTCATAATTTTTGTAATTTAAAAGTGAATAATATCAGTCATACGACTGTTTTGTTTAATAATAATTTCTCTAGTTTGTTTATGTTATTGAATTTCAGTAATATCAATAATATCTTCATTACTCAAATCAATACCTTGCATAGTCTTTAATTCTTCTGTGCTTAAACAGCCCATAATTAAATCATTAGCAATTTCACGAGCACCATAAACAAATGCTCTATGACTTATCATTATTTTAGGATATTTCTTATAAGTATCTTTTTCAAAACATCCAGCAACAATAGCATCTTTATAAGTAAACTCACCAGTAGCAACTATATTACGTTCTCCAATTTTACGATAAAGACGATAACTAGTAATATAATCAATAGGAACAGCAGGTATTCTATAAACAGGAACTTTACCAGTAGAAGCAATTTGTTTAGCTTCATTAGTATTAGTAGCTATTTCAAACTTACCATTAAGTTGATATTCTTTATATACATTACCATTATAATCTTTATAATATTTAACAGGATAAACATATATATGTTCATGGTCTTTATCTTCTGCATTTTTAGTTTGTGCCTCTTTGGGAGTAAGACACTTAATACAGTCAGATGGAAGTTTATCTTCATCATAAGCATTAAAGCCATCTGTATATTCGTACAGAGCGCGATAATTATCTACTTTTTCCCAACTCACGCTGCCTTTGACAAGTAATGCCTTAATAATGTGAACATCAACACCTGTTTTACCTTGAACTACATGAATATGTTCAATGCAAGTAGAAAATGGAAGTCTAAGGTCTTTAGCTCTCATTGCAATAGCAAGACCATCTTCAACAGACTTAATACCACATTTATCACTACGCATAACACGTTTGATAAATACTTCAAGACTTGCAATTTCAGCTTCACTCATATAATTAAGCTGATATGGAGCAACAGAATGTTGAACACCATGTTGTTTTTCAATACCACTATTACTAACAGCAACAGTAGTATTATTAACTTTAACTTCTTTATCTTCGTCCATTCTATCAAAGAGCGATTTTGATTACACAACAAATGTAACTATTATATTTATACTAGCAAATAATATCATCAAAATTTTGAGCACTAATATCAGAATTAACATTCTGTATAACTTCATGATTAGCCGATAACTTTTCCTTTTTAAGACTTGCTTCTTCAATAGTACCAGCTATATAAAGTTTATGTACTTTAAGTTTTGATTGACTACAATTAACATTATTATAACGATAAATAAGTTCATCTATTGTATCACATAAAGGTGAGGTTAAAATCCATTCGTCTACGCTTGTTTCTAGGCTGTCAGTTGAATTATTTTTTATAGATAATACTCTTAATAAGCCATCATTAAAAGCCTTCAAAATCAGCGTGGAAATAGCCTTAGATTTAATGATTCTTGGCTGTCCTTTCTTGCTTCCAGACTTGTACAAAACAGGAATACCATTACTATCAACTAGAACTTTATCCTCAATTTTATCATGATAATCACCACAAATTTCACCTAATTTATCATTAATATATTTAGTTACAGTAGCAGCATATTCACCTCTCTTACTAATAATAAGAAATCGTTTATCAGGATTATCTTTAATAATTTCAACTATTCTTTCTAGCTTACAAACATTATCAGAACATATAAGCATACGTTCACGAACAATATTATAAAAAGTCTTAACTCGTTCAGCAAGAACAAGAGGATTATAACATTCATCAATTTGTTTACTAAAAGGATTAGTCATATCCATATCAGCACTCCATCCATTATATTCAGCTATTTCTGTAATATATTGAATAGCACTACGTCCGTCTTGAGTACCATTTCGAGCACATTTAATATTATCAAGATTACCAAATACTTGAATAGTTTGAGTAATAAATTCAGTATATTTATCGTAATTATCAATATCTTCTTGATTAATAAATAGAATAGGCTCTCTATGTTCCTCTACGGGGAGTAAAGCTCGAACTCCATTAATATTACTAGAATTTATACTATCATTAATAGGAGGAATATTAAGATAAATTGTACTTAATTTGGCAGAATCAATAGTATCTTTAGTTATAATCATAAGTTTAAATCTAGCATGATTAAACGCAGTATTAACATAAAGATTCCATTCATTAACTCCAACAACAATAGAAACATCATAATTATAATTATATTTACTATTAATATAAGTATAAGTAAGAATATTAATAGTATCTATATTTATATTATTATTTTTAAGAGCATCAACAATTTCAGTTCTTTCCTTCCAAACACCTACAACAATAAGTATTTTAATATTAGGATTCTTATTACGCATAAGAACTATAATTCTACTTATAATTTCAGTATATTGAAGAGGTTGAACACAATGTATAGTTCCAACACCTTTATATTGTTTAGAACCCCATTTATTAATAAGTTTATTATAAGATTCTTCTAATACATTTTTCATTCAAAATCATCTTCATTAAAAATAGGATTATACATACCACTATATTTTTTAATTTTACTTTTACCTTTACCTTTAGGAGAAATCTTAAGTTTGATAGGATTAATAATCTTCATAGCTTCTTGATAATAAAATTTAAAATTAATATCTCTAAGAGAAATATCTTTATCATCAAGACTATTAATAACTGTTACAACAGAACCAGCTGCCATTCTACTACGAGAACCATTTTCATTATGAACTTTTTCAATAATATAGCCTCTATTAGAAACATAAAACCTAACATATCTTTGACAAACAACATGAGTAACTTGTCCATTTTCAATTTTAGTTTCTTCTACATGAAATTGTTTACCTACATTTTGAGTAAGACAAAAGTCAAGAATATTAGTAGCTTCTTGAAGAGTATCCATTACAGGTTTATTCTTAAGAAAATAGTTTTCGATAGCTTGAGCAACAATAGGCATAGAATAACCTTTAGTTAAATCTAAAGAATACATTATAGGATTAAGAGCACCTTTAGATTCAATTTTAAGCTTACCTTTAGACCTAAATTGAGTAATATAATTATTAACATCACGAGCTATAAGACTATGAACAACATCGCTATCAGCTTGCATACCAGTAATATCTTGCCACCAAGTAGTAATTTCTTTAAATTTATCTTCTTGGTCAATATAAACTTTAACCATAATACCATCAGTATTTGCACTAATAATATGAATATTATCTAGTTCAAGAGCTTCGCATAACATAAGAAGCATAAGTTGTCCATTAACAGTAACTTTAAGAACAGCAAGACGGTCATATAAATCTCCTTTTTCAAATCCAAGTTTACCATAAATACTATTTATGACAATCTTTAAAACTAAAGCAAGAATATCTTTAACAATACCATCTATGTATTCTTCTTCACTATGTTTCACATCAACACGTTTTTGTTTCATCCAACTAATTAAATTACAAAAAGCATTTGTATCAATATGAGAAGGAGCAACTTTATGAACACCTATTATACTAGGATAAAAACTAGCAACATCAAAATGATAAATGGTAAAAGGTTTACCCCCCGTAGAGGATGGAGTTAAGTAATCACCATAAGGAGTAGTTGAATATAACTCCATAGGAACATCTTGACTATGTAAACCTCCAGTTGCAAGAGTATAAGTTATATCTCCAATTTTAACGTTCTCACTAAAAGCATCTTTATTAACTCTATAAATAGTAGTTTTATATAGTTTATCAAGTAAATCTTGAAGTTCTTTAGTTTTGAATTTAATAAAAGGAAAAATAACTTTCTTAAAACTCATAGCAGTTCTTTCAGTTTTCTTACCTTTCCATTGTTCGGGAGCAAGACCACTAAATTTACTATAAAATTTCTCAAAAAGAATATCAGCAGTTTTACTACGACTAGAATTAAGAACATCAACATCATATGCTTTACTAATAGCATAACGAGATTTAATTTCTTCTGGATAAAGACGAACTATTTCAGCTACAATGAAAACATCATTAAGATTATAATACATCATAGGTTCAATATATTCATCAAGAATAAATCTATCCCATTTATCTACTAGTTTATTAAGCTGTTTAGTATTCATTCCTTTAAGACTAGGAATTTCATTATATAATTCAGCTTCTTCTTCATTAATATCAGGAAGTTCATATTCTAGAAGTTCATACCATTGAAGATTAATAGAAGTTTGTTTTAAACCTTTAGGAACAGGTTTACGTTCACCAGTTTTACTATCTACAACTACACTTGCTTTATTAAGAGCAAATATACGCATTACATCAACACCTGTAAATGGTAGCTTATATTTTCTAAGACTATTAAGATAAAAATCAGTTCTAAATTTATCTTTATCATCTTGACTAGAAATAATAGTTTTACTAGTTTCATATAACTTATTAATAAGTTCTTTCGTACTATTCGTACGCATATAAAAACTAAGTAAAGCAGCAATCATAAGATTATCATAATTGAAATTATTAAATCCATACAAGTCAGTACGAATAATAGTTCCATTAGAATCCTTATAACATCTAGTCTTATTAATATAATCTATCATAGAAAGTAATTGACTATCATCTGTATATGTTATATAAAAACTATGTTTTTCAACAGTTTTAAGACGAGCCTTAATTTCTTCAACAGATAGTTTTTGAACTAAAGGAATAGGTTTATTATCAGCATTAACACAATCTTTAAATACTTTAAGATAACTATTAATACTAACAAAAGTAACAGAAAAGAAATTTCTTAAAACTTCAACATCATAAGCTATACAATTAATCATTTATATAATTTAATCCATAGTTATTTCTATTTTGATTAACCCAATTAACATCATCAGCAAAACGCTGTTTAAATATATGATAAAGATTATTATCTTTAAATTTAATAAGAGGAGAATAATTATTAAATATATACTTACCACCAGTAGCCATAAATCTAGGAATTGGATTATCACTAATACTAAGATAAGCATCACCAAATATAAATAGATACTTATAATTAATTCTAGCTAATTCTTTCCATAGAATATTACGACATTTATCAATAGCAGTAAGATATGTATTATAATTATTAGAACAAGCACATTTAATACTATAAGTCATATACACATCTTCAGTATTATTACGTCCAGAATATTCATCATAAAGATTACCAATATCAGTAAATAATTGATAATCTTCACAATAAACTCTATCACCCCTAGGAAATAGGAAAACAATATCTCCATGAATACTTCCTCTACCACCTTGTATATATTTACCTGTATTAAATATACGATTTGGGCATCTTTTACAATCAGGATATTCGTCAACAGTTTTACTTGCCATAAGATAATACTAATTGATTACTAGCGCGAGAACAAGCAACATACAATCTACGAAGCATTTCATCTCTATTAGTATAAGGATGACCATATTTATCATAAATCATATCGTTAATATCTACAAATACATTTTTATAAGTAGAACCTTGTGCTCTATGAGAAGTAATTGCAAAACCATAATCTAAATCTCTACTAAATAAAATCTTACTATTACTATTCGTAATATTAGAAGCGATAAGATATTTACGTTTAAAATCAAAATACTGTTTCCATTTACTTCCACGTTCAGAACTACTAGCTTTTTTAGCATCATCAATAAGACTAGTCAATTTCTTATAATACATCTGAAATGTATAGTTATCATAATGGTCAATAACAAATAAAGGTTGAGTTATAGTTCCACCATGAATAGCTTGAAACTTAATAAGAAATCCTTTAAACTCATAATCATTATCAACTGTATCAACAATATCTTTAACAATATATTCTTCACTATTGTTTATAATAATATCATTAAAAACATTAACAACAGTAGCATAACTCATTATTAAATCATTACGAGTAATAAGACTCTTATCAGCATCTTGAATAATCATATGTCTTACATGGTTATTCCACTGTGCAACACGACTATTAGTATAAGCTATAATACGATACAAATCAATATTTTTAGTATATTCTTCATCATTAAAACAAGTATTAATTAAATCAGAAAATTCAGTTTGACCGCAAACATAAAATCCTTTAGTTTCTTCATTATAATCTTGTCTATTTTTAGATATATAATCAAGAAATCTCCATCCATTCTTATTATCTATATCTTCTCGAAGAAGTTTAAGAAGTTTACTAATAGGATTATTATCTCCTTGTCGTACAACTTCTTTAAGATAATAAGTATTACTAGCAATAAGAAAAGCTTGACTAGTTTTCTCATTAACAGGTGGAAGCTGACTAGAGTCACCAAGCATTATAACTTTAATTTGAAGCTTCTTACATTTATTACTAATATACTTAACAAGTTTAGCATTAAGCATAGAAGCTTCATCAATAATTAAAACTTTAAGACCATCTAGTTTATCTTTTCCAACAGGATTAAAGGCAGGATTTTCAGGGTCAAAATTTTCAATATTAACATCAAGTCTAAAACCAAATAATGATTGAATAGTATTAACTTCTTTTCCACCAATAGAATTACTAAGAACTCTACAAGCTTTATGTGTAGGAGCAGCACAACCTATAACACTACCAGACCATTTGCAATTATTAATAACATATTTAATAACAAATGTTTTACCTGTACCTCCAGCACCACAAAGAGCATTAATATATTTCTTCTCATCCCAAGGCTGTGCAAGAAACTCAATAAGTTCATACACAGCTATTTCTTGGTCTTTAGTAAACTTAATGTTAGTATCTTTTCTATTACTATTAGCAATATTAAGATTACCAATCATTATAATTCGTTGTTTACATCAATAAGATTATTTTTAACTTTATCTTCATATTCTTTCCATTCTTGAAAAGCTAAAATAGTAGATTCACTATCACCACTATTATAACACGTAGTAATATGAAACAATTCCTTAACAAAAGGCATTTTAACAATTTTACCTTTAGCTATAAGTCCAGCAGCAAAAGGAATATAAAATCTAGTGTCAACAGTTTTTCTATTTTCACTATCTCTTATAATTTTAATTCTATGATTATATTCATCTAATCGACGAGCATAAACAACTTTCTTTCCTTTAGTTCTGTAACTTTCACCTGTAATGCTATATAGTTTGCCATTATATTCTACTTTATAAGTACCATCAATATATCTAATAATACCTTCACATTTAGCAACTATAATAACATATTTATTGACTATTCCTTTCTCTTTGGATTTACCTACAACTCCAAATGAGAATTTAAAGCTAACCATAGCATACTACTTTCTTTTAATAGTACGCATACGTTTATCAACAGCACGAGTAATACCTTTAAAAGTATTATCTTCTGCAAACTTAGCTTTACGAGCAGCCTTTTTAGCAGCTTTCTTAGCAGCAATCTCTTCATCACGTTCTTTTTGTTTTTGAACAACATCAACATATTCAAGATAATAACCGCAATAATGAGTAAGAAAATCAATTTTACCACTAGTTCCATTACCAATAGAACTATTCTTAGCTACTTTAATAACTTTACTAGCAGAATTGATTCCAATAACAGCGCCAACATTATTAAGTTGACGAACAACAGAAACTTCATCATACTTTTTCATAAGTACTTTACATTTTTAAAGATTAATAAAACAATTATATTTAATAGTTAAAACTATAATAAATTCAATAATAGTTAGATTAGTAGAGCCACTACGCTACGCTTCGTGGCGACCCCCCGTAGAGGATGGAAGCAAGCTAGTCATTAAACTTTCTCTTTAATACTATCATTAACTTTATTAAGTTTATCAATAAAATATTCAATACGGCGGTTAAATTCTATATCTTTATTTTGAAGTTTATTAATATCTATATTAATTCGTTCAATCTTCTTATATAGATTAAATACTTCATAAATAAGAAATAAAATACATCCAACACAAACTCCAAGAATATATCCAATAGCATCTTCAATCATAGAAATAATGATAAAGTTTACGAATGAGTTCAAATCTAGTATCAGTAATATTATAGATTTTAAATGCCTTAGCAACAAAATCAAAATCACCATATTTAAGCAAAGCATCTATATAATCTTTAATATCACTAAGCCACATAATAGCACTAACAGAATATCTATCACTATCAGTATTAGTAATATATTGACCAATACCTTTAGCAATAGTATCAGCAGTTATATCATTAATAATAAACTTATCAGTAAACCAATTATCTTTTATATACTGTTTATCAGTATATTTATCACGAAAGGTTTTAGATAGTTTATTACATAAATCAATATAAGAACGAGCAGCAGTTCTATTATTATGATTAACAAATTGAACATCTTTAACTTTAAGAGTTAAGTTCATACCACATTCAATAATACGAACTTTAATTTGTTTTTTATCCTCATTAATATATAGAACAATAGCAAGTTTATCTTTCCAATAGCCAGTATTCAAAGTAACTATATCATAAAGTTTAACTTTAAATCCAGATGTAATAGTACCATCAATTTGTTTATAAGTAATGTAGTTCATGGTAAAAGTATATTAAAAATATCAGTTGCCACAGTAGTAATTACAACGTCATTATCATCATTTTTAATAGTTGTAACCGCTAATTCTCCATAATAAGAATCTTCAATGAAAATATCTTTGTTTTCATCAAATTCTTTAAGTTTATCAATAAGTTCTTTAACTGTCATAACTGTATTAAATTTTTAGTTTAACATTTATTAGCTAGTTCTTTTGCCCTGTATTGAACTCAATATTAATCGTGATAGATTAATCAGATTATATATGAAAATTCAACAGAGGACAAAAGAACCATATCTATGAATGTGTATGAACGTAAATAGCTAATCATTTGCAGCAGGCTCATTATTCTGTTCATTATTCTTACCATCACGTTTAAGACGTTCTTTAAGAATATGTTCAGATACAGAACCAAGTTTACATTCACTAACACAACGACTAACACCTTTAGCATGAGTTACAGCATATACAATAGGATAATTAATATATTTATTATTACCTACTGTACGTTCGATTTTAGTAATTCCAACTTCGGTTACAATACCAACACAAACACCAAGCTTAGTTTGATTATGATATTGATAAGTATATTCCATATAAACTACTTGTCCTTTTTTAAACTTAGCTTGTTCTTCAATGTATCTATCTAATAGACCATCAAAAATAAAAGAATCATAATTATCCATTTTAATTATATATTTAAAGTTAATAATATACATACTAAAAAGCCTAGCACTATCTTCACAGACAATACTAGGCAAATCTACAAATACGGAATCATATAAACGAAATGTTTGGCACATACATCATTATTACTAATTTCACAATCAATAATAACATCATTAACACCAAATAAAATATGACATATAACACTTGGACTATGATAAATATTAATAGCACTATCTTCACAGACTGTACTATTACAAAAGTTACAATTAGAAATTAAAACGGATAATAACAATATCATAGTTTCGGAGTTCAATTCCTCCATCATCAGCAAGTGAAATAACACTATTATCTTCACAGACAATAGTGTTAGAAATACAATCAAAATTATGTGGGATTATTTAGCAGATTTATTTGCTTTTCTACGTTTAAGTTCAGCATAAATTTCATCATCACTAACATTCTTAAACTTATTCTCTTGTTTATTATCAACAGATTGATTAACCATTTTAATTATTTCCTTATATTCTGCATTAGAAGTATCAATAATATGTTGAGCAATCAAATGATTAATTTCAGTATTAGCGTTAACAATATTAATAATCATATCTTTAGCATATTTAGGAAAAACAGCAATAATAGGTTTAAGAGTATCTTTATCTTCAATTATACTATCCCAACGATTAATAAGCCAATCAAGTTCAAATCCATCTTTAGTAGCAAGTTTAATAATATCTTCTTGAGTTTTACCAAAATCATTAAGATATTTTTGTTCTTTAAGAACATATATAAATAAAGCTAAACCTCTAACATATTGGTCTGGAGATAAACCTTTATCTTTAATATCATTAATGAATTTATTAAGAAGATTACAATCTTCTTTATATTTACAGGTATCACAAGCAATATTATTACAAGATTTACCAAAAACTTCATCAAGAATAACTTTAATATTAATATTTTCCATAATTTTATTTATTTAATCATAATAACCAAAAACATCATTTTCAGGGTCAACAATAGGACTATCATCAACTATTGGTTCCCAAGCAATATCGTCAAAATCTTGACTTAGACATTCTGCATGAATTTCAACACCTTCAACATTATTATTGAAATATGTATTATCTTCAACAAAATAAATATCAGTTCTTTCCATATCTTTATATATAAAATAAACTCCGAGTAGAGGATAGTTATCATCAACGTGTTAACTATAACAAACCCAATAAACAAAATGGATAAAAATGGCAAGAACATGAGAATTAGCTTTAATAAGCTCAACAGCACTATCCATCCTCTACGGGGAGTCTATACTACAAACTTAGTTAGCTTCAGAATCTTTATTCTTTTTATGAAGTTCAGTTTCAGTATCAATCATAATACCAATAACTCGCTGACTATCACTAGCAACATCAGCATGAGCTTTAACTAAAGCATCAATGAATAAATCATCTGTATATCTATATTCTCTACGAAGTCCACCATCAGCAGTAACTCTAAACTTATTCCATAAGAAGTCAACATAAGCACCTTTAGAATTACATATTCTTCCATCATCTTCAAGAGTATGAAGAATATTAAGAGAAGTATGGCGTCTAAATGCAGCATTGAATTTAACAATACAAACTACATCAAGAATATGTTGAGGAACATTAATTCCAACAGGAACACCACGTTTATCAGTCTTAACATCTTTAAAATCATTATCTTCATTAGCTTGACTAACAACAGTAGTTTGTTCTTCCTGTTTACGAACTTTACTTTGTTTCTTCTTCCTAGCTTTATTTTTAGTCTGAACAGTTTCACTACTAACAACAGCATTAACTTGTGTATCTTCTTCAGGAACAATAAGTTTACCCTCTTGTTTAGCTTCTTCTAAACTTTCAGCCATAGTTTTCTTTCTAGGCTTAGATTGAACATTACTAGTAACATTATCAAAATTTACCATAACACTTATAAGTTTAAGATTAATATTATTATCAGTAGCAATATTACTCTACTGAACAACACGACAAATATAATAATTAAATATAATACTCCAAATATATTATAATTTATTTATACTATAATTCTAACTAATAATCAATAGCTATATTAAAATAACTAAAATAGTTATAGCAATAGGAATTAACTTACCACGAGTATAATAAATATCAATAGTATCAAGAGTATCATTAGTATAAAGAGAATCAGTAATATCAAGAATATTAAGAATATCATTAGTAATACCACCAGCAATATTAGCATGACTAGTATTAATAGTCATTATAATATTGATAATATTAATAGTGCTATTATTAACTAGAACTAATGCTATTAGTCATTATGACTAGAAGTCTTATTAGATTTGATAATACTGTTAGAACTAGTCTTAATAACGATTGTATAACTAATAGTCATGACGATAGACGTAGTAGAGCTAGAACTGAAACTGATAGAGATAGTCATGACGAATATAACTGAAACTGATAGAGATATAACTAGAGATGATAGAGATGAAATAGTTATAACTAAAGGTTATGAGAGTTATAACTAGAAGTTATAAGAGTATAACGAGAAGTTATAAGAGAGAAAGAGAAGTTATAAGAGAGAAAGAGAGGGAGTTGGAACAATAGGTTTAGATTGATTAGGAAGAGGATTAAGAGAAGGATGAGGAGAAGGAAGAGGAATGGCGGTGGGATTAATTTTTTCAGCATATCCATCTCCACCCTTATCTCCGCATTCATCTCAATCATAATCACATCCAACTTCACCATCAACCTCAATTTAACCCTATTTGAACCACATTCAACTCCACCATCTCATTCTCCACGAAATCCACATTCACCACTTTCATCTCCATATCCTCTTTCTCCACATTCAATACCTCTCGTTACCTCTAATTTCACCTCTATAACTTTTTGTTATGGGAGTAAATCTCCATGACCAATATCAGTATAACAAAATGTTATAGGAGTAAATCATCATTAGTTTCATCACGTTCATGATTATCAAGACTTTCATTAATATAACGAGCGATACCTTTTAATTTACTAGCAATAACTAATCGACGTTCGCTAATAACATCATATACTTGTTTGATATCATCAGCATTACCATTAGTAGTCATATTGGTAACAGCAAGAGGAATATCAGCATTAGCAGAATGAAGATTAATAAGTTCAACAGAAGTAATAGAATTATCATTCTCAACTTCAATAGTAGTAATAATACGATGTACTTTCATAATGTTTAATATTAGTATAAGACTTATCAGAACTTGCAGCTAGTTCATGATTGATAAGACTTATCAGACTGTTAAGTTCGTTTGCTGCAATATATTTAATGTTGATAATGAGCATTTCGAGGTTGAACACTAGCAACAGCATCAACAAAACTATTGTTGATAACATCAGTGCTACCAACCCGAAGGTTAGTAGCACTATGTTAATTAGAACGGTACGTCGTCATCGTTCATTACAGTAGCAACAAAACTAGCTGCTTTAGCTTTAGCCTCACGCTTGGCAGCAATGACAGCACGAGCGTCCTCCATAATCTGCTTGATAAGTACATTATATGCGCCAACAAGAACAGGGTCAGCAGGCTGTTCGATACCTACAATATGATATACATATCTATCATAATCCACAACATTGTAAAGATTATCTTTACGAGTAAACGGATTACGGTCTTGTACACCAGCAGGTACAAACTGGCAAAGAACTTTGACAGCAACACCAGTCAGATACATACTAGCAAAGCCAGCTTCAGCAGCTTCACCAACATAGTTGACAAATCTACCGTAGAACTTGTCTTTGCGCATTACAAGCAGTATCTGATTGAATGGCATCTGAATAGCACCAAGCATACCCATTCGATGTGTACCATCAGGCATACTTTGAGCACCTTTGACAGGACTAGCAATAGTAACAAACGCATTGAGATAAGAATTGCCATTACGACCTGTACGTTCTTGACAATCAATATTAGTAATAACAGTAGTCATTACATAACTATGACCATCAGTACAGATGCGTTTAACAACATCATCAATGGTTTCCACTTGCGCAGAATTTTGGTTATCTGTATCAACAGTAGGTTGAACAGGTTGGTTAACACTAGCAGTTGGGTCAACTACATTAACACTCTCAGGAGCAGCAGCACCACCTTGTGCAGCTTGTGCAAAATCTTTAACGTCTGGCATGACTATTAAGTATTTAATTACGCTAATCAGTAGCATTACTGACAGTTGTTTCGTTTCAACTGCAAAGTATTTAATGTTGATAATGAGCAACATCATCTAGTAGAGATTAATCTCTACTAAGATAACTAACAATAGCCGATAGTATTCCAAATACAACAGCAGTAATCTGTTCATCACTAGTTGGCTCTACTTTCAATGCTAGTATGATAGCTGGCATCATCAGTATGATTGCAACTAACAACAATGGTTTGTTTGTTCTCATAATGATTGGTATTAATAATTAGTAATGTAATGAGATGAATAATCTCAATGTATTTAATGTTGATAATGAGCAGGATTATCATTAACTCTATCAACTTTAGGCGGGGGTAGTCAATCAAGTTTAACATGACCGGGGGTTATACTCACTAGCCTCATTAAAACACTAATAAACTTAATTACCATTATTACTTTTACTATCATTCTCATCATCTTTTTCATTTTCATTCTCACTATTACTTTTACTATCACTCTCGTCATCTTATTCTTATTCTTATTCTTATTCTTATTCTTATTCTTATTCTTATTCATTCTCATTCATTCTCATTCATTCTCATTCTTATTCATTCTTATTCATTCTTATTCATTCTCACTATCATTCTCATCATCTTATTCTCATCATCTCATCATCTCATCATCTTATTTACTATCACTCTCATCATCTTATTCATCATCTTATTCATCATCTTATTCATCATCTTATTCATTCTCATTCTCACTATCACTCTCATCATTCTCACTATCACTCTCATCACTCTCATCACTCTCATCATCTCACTCTCATCATCTCATTCTCATTCTCATTCTCATTCTCATTCTCACTCCCATCATCTTATTCATTCTCATTCTCATCATCTTTTATCATCATTTAATTACCATTATCTTTACTATATTATTCATTATTATCTTCGTTATTACTTTCTCCTAGAACTTGACGGGGGTAGTCAAGTCCAATTTAATGACCCACCCCTTATACTCACTAGCCTCACTATCACATCAATACATTCAATTTTTCAATCATCATCATTATCACTATCATCATCGTCATTATCCTTATTATTACATTTATCTTCATTATATTTATAACCTTCTTTTTCAATACTATCATTTTCATCTTTATCATCATTATTAATTCTTTTACTTTCATCATTACCAATCCCAATCAATTTTACCAGTATCAACTTCTTCTGCTTCAATTATTTCAGTTTCATTATTTTCATTATTTGCTTTATCTACATTATTCTCATTATCATCATATAAATAATCAAGTTCACTTTTATATACTTGTTTATTTTTAATTATAATACAATTATCATCTTTAACTAATCCTATTCTATCTATATAATTAACATTATTATCAAGTTTTATTTTAGAATCATCAAGTTTACCTTTAGTAATAATTTCATGAAATTTATTAATATCACCTTTAAATATAACTCTAGGATTAACTTCAAACATACTACGTTTATCAGTTCTACGAATAATATTAAGTTTTTCTAATGTAACAATAGCATTAGCAAAATCTCGTTTATTACATCCACTTCTAATTCCATTTCTACAAACAGCATCAAATAAATCCTTACTAATTTTAACAACATTAGAATTAAAACAAATAGTATAATTAATAAAATAAAAAAGTTCATGAAGAATTATACTTCTTAATTCAACTATTTCTCTCCAAGCATTAATACCAACATTAGAATAATATCTTTTAATAATTTTACCTGTATCAAAACATTCCATACGTCCAGTACCACATAGATATTTTTTATTATTATTTTTAACATCAATATCAAAAGTATTAGGTATAATAATACTTCTATCATTAGCTATATCTTTATTAATAGCATCAATAACAAGTTTATTATAAACTCGACTAGGTTTAAAATCTTCTTTAAAAGTCATAACAATAATAGTATTAAGTTCAACATAAAAATATATTACTCTAGGAAATAGCGAAATCTATTCCAATATGAAATAGATTTCGTGCACAAAGGTAGTCATTTTTGCCACTTAATTTGCATACTGATGGAGAATTAGGTATTCAGCATGATACATAATATGTATTATAACTTATTGATAATCAATGTATTATAATTACTATAAAGATATATTATATATATATATATATATTATATTATATATTATATAAATTCACTGTGACCCGCTCCGGACTTTCGTCCTCCGCTATACTCCCCTTGGAGGATGAATATAATTAGTATCAATCACATCAAGTTAATCAATATTATAATTATTATCATTATCTTTATTAATATCATTAATACTAATATGATTAAGTCTAACTTATCTTCATCCTCCACGGGGAGTATGACTTGCATATTTATAATCATATAATCCTCTATGACACAAATGTTAAAAATAGTTTTTCTCTTGGTAGATTCATTCAAACTCTTACATTTGCTAAAAACAATTAAGTTATGGGTAAAGATAAAAGTGAAACTAAACCTAAATACACTAGAGAATTTCATAGTGGTGAAAGGAATAAAAAAGAAGTTAAAGTTCCAAGTAAACTTAAACTTGGAAATATTGGTATTGATAGTATTATTAAAACTAAATAATTTAGTGTTATGATTAAAGTTGAAAGTAAATTTAAAGATTTTGGTATTCAAATACCTACTGACATCAGCGAAATAACAAGTGAAGCACTTGACGCTGTTCTTACTAATGTAGTTGTTGCTAAACATTATTGTGTTGTTGCTCTTTGCCAAAATGAAAGTTTGTTCGGTGTTATTAATAATAAAGTAAATACAATTGAGGTTATGCCAATTATTGCTAAGATTAGTAAAGAAGATGCTGAACTTATTGGTATGAATCAAATGGATAAGATTATTATTGACCGTTCTACTCTTGAACGTGGTTATCATCTTTATCTTAAACATAATGTTCTTAGTCCTCAATTTGTTAATAAGTATATTACTAATGATACTGAACTAACTCGTTCTATTACTGTTGGTACTTTTGGACAAAATCAAGGATATAAAAAAGGACAGAAAGTTTGGTTTGTTGAGTTTAAAGTTATAGCTATTAATGATTTAAGAGCTGCTATTACTGATAAACATAAAGCTATTAATCCTTTTGTTTATCATTCTGCTGAAAAAGCTAATTAGCAATTTTCGTCTAAATAATCGAACTCTTCTTAGAACTACTTATGTATAATTTAAAATTATAGGTACTTGTGCTCTTGTTTATAGTAGTAATCTAAGAAGAGTTCTTAAACTTTTAATTATGGATTTTAAGACTAATACTAATTTTAATATTGCTAATACTAGTTCTCATGAAGATTTTGATGATGATTATATTCTTATCTATAAAGATATAAATAATATATTAGATGATATTGGATTTCAATGTGATGATAGAATACTTTGTAAATCTATTATTGAAAGTCTTGAAAAAGAAGCTAGTATTAATATACGAAAAGATAAATGTGTTGCTATTCCTCATATTGGTACTATTCAAAAGAATTGGTATCGTTCCAAACTTATTAGTCATTATAAAGACTTTAAAGAAGCTAGAAAAACTATGACTAGAGAAGAGTATAAAGAATATACTGCTAAAGTTATGGAAGAAGAAAAGCAAAAACATTATGAAGAAGAAGAAAAGATTAAGACTGAACATAAGTTTAAAAAGAAACTTCTTCCTACTTGGATTAAACTAAGTAAAAAACATAGTGCTGCTTATGCTAATCTTTGGCTATATGCTATGGGTAAACTTGAAATTATTGAATTTGATGAAGAAGTAGAAGAAATATATGAACGGTTTGGAATTGGATTGGATGCTGACCATAGATGAAACTGGTATGCCAAAAGCTCCTACACTTAAACAACTTCTTGATAGAGATGTTAGTCTTCTTTATACTAGAGATAAATCTCCTAATAAAGAGATGTATATTAAAGAAGTTGGAATTATTTATTATCTTGGTGACCCTAAAGGTCCGTGTCTACAAGAAGGTCTTAGTGAAAAAGAAGCTCTTAAGAAAGCTATTGAAAACTTTGATTTACCTAAAAATTATCAACCTGATATTCTTGTTTGGAAACTTATTAAAAGATATTATAATCAAAAAGCTGGTGCTGGTATGGAAGCTGTACTTAATATTAAGCGTGGTATTCATAATGTTGCTTTAGCTGCTAGCAAATTAAATGAGTTGCTGAATGACAAGTTATCTGATGGTGCTAGTCTAGAAGATGTTCCAGTTGTTATTGGTTATATGAAACAAATTAATGATTTAGCTAATCAGTTTCCAAACACGATTAAAGCTCTTAATGTAGCTGAAGAAAATCTTCTGTATGAACAAGAGAATGTTGCTGGTAGAGGTGGTGTTGAAATTACTAGTAGTATGATTGAGGAATAAGCTGATGCTAATCTACTCCATCCTCTACGGGGAGTCTAGCGTAGGCACGTAGTGCCGAAGCGGGTCCAAGCTAGTGTTGAACTTAATAATATTAATATGGAACTTAAAGATAAAAGATATAATGATATTAGACTTATTTTTCATGAAGAAGAACATAAGTATAATGATAGTCTAGGTAATGATTATATTTCAACTACTACTATCCTTCATAATTATGCTCCAAAGTTCGATAAGAACTATTGGTTGAGAAAGAAGTCTAAAGAACTAGGAATAAGCGAAAAGAAACTAGAGGAACAATGGTCAACTATTACTAAAGAAGCTTGTGAACGTGGAACTAATACTCATAATGGTCTTGAAGATGGTGTTAAAGGAGCATCTATGTTTCAACAAGCTATTAATTATCTTGATAAACGAGAAGATGGTGTAATGGTTACTATTGCTGATATTCCAAATTTTGGTGCTAATTATAAACTTCTTAATCTTAAAGATTTTATTGAATTTACTAATAATCGTTATCCTCTTATTTATGATGCGTTTAAAATATACACTGAAAGAGGATATAAGATTTATAGTGAGATTGGTATGTTTCTTATAGATTGGTTAATTAGTGGAACTATTGATATTCTTCTAGTTAATGAAGATACTAATTGTGCTGTTGTAGGCGATTGGAAAACTAATCGTGGTGGATTAAGATTTAGTAGTGGTTATTATAAGAAAGATAAAACAGTTAAACCTGCACAACAAACTAATGTTTGGGTTGATAAAGATGAACGACTTTTAGCTCCTCTTAATCATCTTCCTAATTGTAATGGTGCTATATATAATCTTCAACTTAGTATGTATGCTTTTGCTGTTGAATATATACTTGGTTTAACTATTAAAGGTATTTGGTTATGTCATATTGATAGTGATTTTGAACTTAATGAATATGGTATGCCAAAAAGATTTTCTGATGGTCTTTATCATATTAAAGAAAATCCTATTGAAACTACTAAATTTTTTACTATGAATTATCTACGTGATGATATTAATAAAGTTCTTAAAGATAGAGAATTACAAATTAAAGCTAGTGGTGTTCAAGCTCAATTTAAACTTGCTATATGAAATTAAATAAAGACAATTTAATTGGAGTAATTATTGGTTTTATTGTTTTAGTTATATTTGCTATTTGTTTATCTAGTGGATGTGCTAAACGTATTACTCCTGTTCCTGAAATTCGTTATGTTCCTGTTACTGATTCTACTGCTATTAATGAATTAGTTTTAACTAAAGAATTACTTCGTAGAACTCAAGATTCTCTTAACGCTTATAAATCTGATACTACAATTAGTGCTGATTATTTTGTAGCTAAATATAAACTTGAGCGTATTAGATATTATAATGATATTGCCGGCAAAGGAAATAATATCAAATTTTTACGTTCATGGATTCGTAGAACTCTTGAAGAATAAAGTATTATGTATATTATTAATCGTAGAAAAAATATAAGATTAATTGGCAATGAACACGCTCTTGATGATAAACTTATATTTGTAATTTATAAAGTTCAAATTAAAGTTCTTTGGTTTTGGATTACAATTAAAGAATTTGATGAAGATGAATATTATGATGCTGTTGATTGTTTTAGATATTGTACTAATTCTTATATAAATTAAATTATGGCTTACTTTGGAGATGCTTTTAAAAAACTATCTATTAAAGAAGGTGGTTATGTAAACGATAAAGATGATGCTGGTGGAGAAACTTATAAAGGTATCAGTCGTAAATATAATCCTACTTGGCAAGGTTGGACTATGATTGATTCTTATAAGAAACATTATACTGTTGGTAGTAAAGAGTTTAAGTCTAAGCTTGATAATGATGTTCAGCTTCAGAAACTTGTTTGGGAAAAGTATAAAATAGGTTATTGGGATGTATTTGAACTTGATGATTTTAATAGTCAGAGAGTTGCTGAACAACTATTTGATACTAACGTAAATTGTGGTCAAGTTGCAGCTATCAAGATGGCTCAAAGAGTCCTTGGTCTTAAAGAAACTGGTAGATGGAATCTTGATTTACTTAATAAACTTATAGAAATAAAAGATTAACTTAATACTGTATAGAGTCATGAAGAAGATATTAATAGCAATATTTATAATAGCGATTATCAATTTGTGTTTAACTTTGTATTTATCAATAAGTCAATTTAGTGTAGAAGTCAATTCATATAATAAAAGTGACACTGCTATTAATCATGTTCGGATTGATTCTATACAGTTAGTTATAACTGAAAAAGAAAGTATAGTTTATAAACTTAAAGAACATGAAAAAGATATTGAAGATAAAGTTATTAGTCTTAATGATAGTGCTACTTGGGAGTTATTCAAGAAGTTGGTGTCAGAGTGAGATTGATAATATAATTCATCCTCTACGGGGAGTCAACACTACTGATACAACTGTTCTTGTTCCTATTAATATGATTAAGATTGCTAATACTAAAATTATTAAAACTAAATTTTATAAAGATATTATTAACGAACAAGATAGTATAATTAATCTTCATAAGATTAAATATAATGCTCTTTATAAAGAAGTTGAAACTTTACAAAATAATCTTGATAATAGTAATAAAGTAAATGATAATTTAAATAAGTCTATTGAACGTATTAAACGTAAGAATAGATATTTGGTAAGCGGTGGTGCTGTTTGCGCTATCGCTTTTGTTGTTTGTTTACTAGTTAAATAAAATATTATGGCTGATGGTAAATATCCTTTTCTAGAATACATTGAAGAACCTGACAAAGAGAAAAAGTATAAGAAAGCTAGTGATTGTGGATGGTATGACCCTCATAATAACTTTTTAATTGGAGATAGCGGTGGCTTTCTTTTAAATATTAGACCTGGCAAATTTGTTAATACTGAACTTTTTAATGAAGCTGCTAGAACATATCAAGCCACAGGTAAATATACTCAATTTAAAGTTGATAGTATCCCTCATAGACAATTTAGACGTAGAGAATGTGATAGACGACGTAATGGTTTTTCTGCTCCTTGTTGGCAAAATCCGGATGGAAGTATAGAAGATGTTTGGATAACAGGTGGTCATTATAATTTTCTTAATTATACTCGTATGGAACGTACAGATGAATCATCTGTTATTGTTACTGAACATGGAGCTACTGCTAAAAAGATTTATAGTTTTCCTAGTTTTATTGATGCTCAATTTTGGACTTGGCAAATTATAGAATTTTGTAGACGTAATGGTTTACATCTTATTATTGATAAAACTCGACGTGGAGGTTTTTCTTATATTATGGCTGCTGATAGTTCTAATGAAGTTAACTTATCTAAGCATAAAGTTGTTATTCATGTTGCGGCTGATAATAAATACTTAATTAAACAAGGTGGTTTAAGTGACTTTGCTGTTAATAATTTAAAGTTCTTTGAAGAAAAGACTCCATTTAAAAGAGGTATATATAGTCCTACTACTGATAGTTTTAAACTTGGTTATCGTATGAAAAATGGAGTTGAAGCTGATGATAGTTGGTCTAGTTCTCTTTTAAGTGTTAGTGCTAATAATAATCCTGACTGTGCTATTGGTAAAGATGCTGTTACAATTAAAGTTGAAGAGCTATCTACAATGCAGAATTTTGATGAGTTTATGAATGTAACTGAACCTACAATGACTGTTGGTACTCGTACTACTGGTACTCTTATGGCTTGGGGAACAGCTACAGCTGCTAATATGCAAATATTTGAACAAAACTTTTATAATCCTAGGGCATTTGGATTTATGGCTTTTGAAAATGTTTTTGATAATGATGTTCGTAATGAAGTTTGTGGATTTTTTAAATCTTATGCTTGGGGTCTTGAAGGAGAGATAGATGGAGTTAAAGGATTTGATGAAGATGGAAATAGTAATCTACGAATAGGACTTAAGCTTGCAGCACGAGAAAGAACTGAAAAGAAAAAGACTGCTAAGACTTTTGCAGAATATCTTAATTATCTTGGTCAACGTGCTTTATTTCCTGCTGAATCTTTTAGTAGTGCTAGTGAAAATATATTTAGTAGTGAAGCTCTTAATAAGTTTGAAGATAAACTTCGAATTGATAATAGTTATAAGTTTTATACTGATGGTGAACTATTTGAAGATGGAACTAAAAAGATTTATTTTAAATCTAATGCTCGTATAAGAATTGAAAATCCTGATATGAAAACTTATGATTATATTCAAGGAGTTCCTAGACGTGGTAACGAAGACCCTCATGGTTGTATAAGAGTTTGGTTTGCTCCAGAATATGAAGAAACATATATTAATGATAGACTTGTAAGAAGTATTCTTCCCGGTACTTATGTTGCAGTTTATGACCCTGTTGGTATTGATAAAGATAAAAAAGAAATTACTGATAGACATTCTCATAATAGTATATTTGTTATTGAAATGCCTAGAGAACGTAATGGATTTAAACCTAAGTTGTGTGCTGCATATTATGGACGTACTGAAAGACTAGAAGAAGCTGATGAAAAGTTTTATCGACTATGTAAATGGTATAATTGTATTGGTACTGGACTTGTAGAAATAAATCGTGGTGAAACTGTTTCTAATTTTCGTAAATGGAAAGCTACTAGATATCTAGGTTATGAACCTTTATATGTTTGGGATTCTGCTGTTAAAGAAAAAGTTAGTACTAGTTATGGTTATAATATTGGTAGTAGTCCTAAGAAACTAGATGGTCTTCGCCTTCTTAAAGAGTTCTTATATGAAGTTATTGGTAAGAATGAATTTGGAGAAGATATTTATGTTTTTGAAAGATTTCTTGATTATCAAACAATTCTTGAACTTAAAAAGTTTAATGCCGAAGGTAACTTTGACCGTATATCTAGTCTTATACTTTTAGGTATATATTGGAAGTCTATTGATATTAAAGGTAAACGAGAACTTGCTAGTCGTAAGAAAGTTACAGAAGATAATGATAAAACAGATATTTTTAATAGACAATGGTTTTAAGATTAAACAAATAAAGATATGTATAATTTTGGTAGACTTGATTTTCCTAATCAGCACGTTAGTTATGCTGAAAAACAAGAAGTTGATTGGTATGCTAAATGTTGTGATTATGTTATAGAAGCTGGTATTGCTTGTAAAGCTGATTTTAATGTAGAAGAAAAGTTTAATATTCTTCTTGGTAATATTCCTAGAGAATATTATAGAAAAACTCTTAATCCTTATAATGAGAAAGATGAGAATTTAACTCGTTTTCCAGCTACTATGCGTAATTATGATATGATGAAAGGTATTATTAGAAGATATATTGGTGAATATATTAAGAATCCACATGATTTTATTGTTGGAGCTAATAATCCTGAAGTTGTATTTGCTAGAGATGCTGAACTTGGTAAACAAATTATGATGCTTGCTGAACAAGCTGTTGCTAAGAAGATACAAGAAAGTTATATGCAGTTTGTTAATGAAGGTAATAATCCTGAACAATTTAATCCTGAACAAGCTGTTGATATTGAGGCTTTTATTAAAGAGTTTAATGAAAATTTTATTGATGATATTAGCGCACAAGGACAAGATTTAATTAATGTTATTGATGACCTTACTGATGCTTTTACTATATATGTTAGAGCTTATTTTGAATTTGTTGCTTTTGGAGCTTGTTATACATATAGAGATGTTGTAGGTAGTCAATTAGTTAAACGTGTAGTTAGTGTTAGAGATGCTTTTCCTGTTCCTAACGATAATATGTTTGCAGAAGATTATGATATGTTTGCTGAACGTCGTATGTTGACTAAACAGCAAATTATAGATGAATTTTATGAATATCTTTCTGAAAAAGAACGTGAAGCTCTTGATACATATTATCAATATAGTGCTACTACTTCTAGTGATAAAGCACTTTTAAATTGGGATAAATATATGTATTATTTTGGTGATATATGTAGTAAATTTAATAAAGATGATTTACAACATATTAAGAACACTAATATAATGGCTCGTGATGCTAATAATGGTTTATTTGAAGTTTGGCATACTGTTTGGAGAGGTGAAATAAAAGAAGGTATTCTTACATATAGTAATGGAGCATTTGTTACAACAAGAATTGTTGATGAAACTTATCAGCTTAACCCTGCTGGTGGTGATATTAGTATTGAATGGGTGTGGCGTCCACAAGTTTATGAGAGCGTTAGAATTGGTTCTCGTGCTACAAGCATATATCCTTATAAGGCTCGTCCTATTGCTTACAATAGGAATGGTAAACTTCCTTATAATGGTATTGCAGAACTTTTGCCTGGTTTTGGAAGATTTAGTATTGTAGATACAGTTATTCCTTATCAAGTATTTCGTAATATAGTTTCTTATCATAGAGAAATGGCTATTGCTAAAAATAAGATGAATGTTCTTATGATTGCTAAATCTCTTCTTGGTAAAAAACCTGCTGAAACTATATATCGTATGGCTGCTGATGGAGTACTTTATATTGATGATGAAGATGATGCTAATCTTGTTAAAGCACAAAATGTTCGTTATCTTGAAAGTCGTATGAATAATTATATTACTGAACTTGGGCAACTTATTCAAGAGATTGAACAGACTGCTAAAATGGAATGTGATATGACTCCACAACGTTATGGTGAGATTGCTAATAGTGCTGGTAAAGGAGTTACTGATGAAGCAGTTATTCGTGGAAGTATGGGTTCTGTTATTATTGAATTTATATTTGATAAAATGAGAGAACGAGATTATCAAGCTGAAATGGATTATACTAAACTTGCTTGGATTGATGGTCTTAATACTTCTTATAAAACTAAAGATGGTGATATTAGATATTTAAGTCTTGATGTTAATAGTCATATATTTGCCAATTATATTGTTACTTGTAAAACTTCTGTTAAAGAACGTGAGAAACTTGAACAATATAAACAACTTGCATTTAGTGCTGCTCAGAATGGTAATATGGATATGGCTAATGCTGCTATACGTGGAGATAATGTTGCTCAAATTAGTAAACTTATTGATAAGTATCAAAATATTCAACGTGAGCATGAACTTGATGTTGAACGTGTTTCTCAACAAACAGAACAACTTCGTCAAGAATTTGAACTTGCTAAGATTGATAGAAAAGCAGAACAAGATAGAGAAACAATTAGAGTTGAAAAATATCTTGATGGTCAGATTGAAGCTATGAAAGCAAATGCTAATATTATGAGTTTTGATAATGGTCTTAGTGATGTTGAAAAGAGTCAAGCTGAAGAACGTATGGAAAATGCTAGACTTAATCTTGAACGTAGTAAACTTAGTTTAGATGCTCAAAAGACTTCTGTTGAAGCACAACTTAAAGAAAAAGAATTAGCTGTTAAACTTAAAGAAAGTGATGATAAAGTCAAGATTGCAAAAACGAATAAAAATCGTTATGATAGTAAAAGTAAATAATCGGCTGTACTTCTAAATTTTGTTCATAATAGGGCTGGACTTGCTTGTGAAAGTAGGTTCAGCCCATTTTCATTTTTCTTTACATCACATGAGCCATTTTAAGCTCATTTTAAGCACTTTATTCATTTCGTGATAGATTCATCATTATGATAAAATTTGATTCATACACGGCTTCTCTGAAAGTGACAGGTTAGGTTATCAGTAATAAATATCCTAGTTAACAATAGTATGTTAGTCGGCAAATCGGCTTAAAGGTGAACATATTTTAACGATACAAGTAAAACTCGTATTATTATTATAGTTTATATTTGTGATATAGTAATTAATTAAAAATAAAGAGTTATGCCTAATTTTGATAGTTTTGGTTTTAATGGTGAAACATCTAATGGTGATGGAAAACCTACTGACGACATTACAGACCTTGATACAGGTAAAACAGGGCAGTTAGATGCTGATGGTAATTCTATTGATGATATTACTAATAATGGTAATGGAGATGGGAATAGTGATTCTAATGTTAATAAAGATAACCAATCTTCATCCTCCACGGGGGGTAAGCCTAATGACAAAGCGAATGACGCTGATGCTGAACATGGTTTAGAAGAAGGTACTATTATCGAAGATGGAGATAATAAATATACTGTTGATAAAGACGGTAATCTTATTGACGATAAAGGTAATATCTTTAAAGCTAAAAATGAAGTTGCTGCTTATCTTAAAGAATTTGAAGTAGAAGATACTAAAGAAGAAAATACTATTGATGTTAAATCGATTCAAGAACTTGTAGGTGTTTCTGTTACTTCAGAAGATGGTAAACCAGTTGCTTTTGATAATACTCCTCAAGGAGTTGCAAGTTATATTCAATCCGTTATTGATTTAAAACGTGACGAATTTGCTCAAGCTGGTGTTAATAAGTTATTTGAAGATTATCCTATCGTTGGTGATTTTCTTAATTATTATGTTGCAAATGGTAATTCATTTGAAGGCTTTGGCGAACTTCGAGATAGAAGCGGTATTGAAGTAGATGAAAATAATGTAAGTCAACAAGAAGCTATTGTTCGTGAGGCGTTTAAGGAATTTAATCGTCGTGGTAATGTTGATAAGTATATTCAATATCTTAAAGATAGTAATGAACTTTTCAATGTTGCTAAAGAAGAACTTGAAGCTCTTCAGAAAGCTGATAACGAAATGCGTGAAGCTAATGCTAAAGAAGCTATGCGAGTTAAAGCAGAAGAAGAGAAACAACTTGTGGAATTTTGGAATGGAGTTAAAGATTGTATTGATAAGCGACAGATTGCTGGTTATCGTATTCCCGAAACTGTTATTATTGAACGTAATGGAAAACAAATTTCTACTACTCCAGAAGATTTCTTCAATTATGTTTATCAAGTTGATGATAAAGGACTTTCTCGTTATGAAAATGATTTAATGAAGTTATCTCCTGCTGAAAGACGCGATGAAGAACTGCTTAAAGCTTGGCTTAAATATACAGGTAAAGGTTATGATAGTTTGATAGAAATGGCTGTTTCTAATAAAGAAGCTAAAAAGTTGAAACTTACTGCTAGTCAACGTAAATCTACAAAAGGAGCTATTAAAATAACTAAACCTGACAGTAAAAAAGATGCTCTGAAAGATGAGCGTTTTGGTTATTAACATAATAGTAAATTTGTAGATGAAAACATTACGTGTTATTGGACAAACTCGTTATGAAGATAGAGGTTATTCTAATGAAGAATCAATTGCTTATCTTCAGCTTCAAAAGCCAGAAGAAATTAATAGTTTTCTGACTTATAATTATGGTATGGATGATGACCGTTTTCCTTTAAGTTTTATTACTGAAGGTCAAGGTAGTCGTGGTATTAAAGATGTTGCTACTGTACAATGGACTTGGAAAACTATGGGTCGTATGAAGTTTACAGACTTTGTAACTTACTTTAATACTGCTGTTACTAAACCGGGTCAAAATGGTAGTGAATTTGAAGTTCACTTCTCTACTCATTGGTTTATTGAACAACATGGTCTTACTGCTCCCGATGGTGTTACTCAAGTTCGTATTCAGAAAGACTTAGGTGAATCTGCTTATGGTTATGCTTATCTTTTGAAACTTACTTCTCCTAATCCTGATGCTTATGTTGACCTTCAATGGTTGGCTAAAGGTATGTATTGGGCGATGAGTGCTCCTACTGTTTCTGAATCTTATTCTAAAGGTAACAGAAGCAATACTATGGGTCCTGCTGGAATGACTTCTCAACTTGAGTTTTATCGTTATTCTAAAGAAATAGCTGGTAATCTTGCTAATGTTGTTACTCAATATCAATTCCAAAATGATAATGGTGGTACTTCTAATCTTTGGATTAACGAAGAGATGCGACAGTTCAACTTGCACATGAGAGTAATGAACGAAGAACGTTTGTGGAAGTCTGAATATAATCGTTTACCTGATGGTACTATTCCTTTGAAAGACCATGATAATGGTAAACCTATTCCTCGTACTGCTGGTATGTTAGAAATTTGTCGTGAATCTAACTACGATACTTATGGTGAAGTTCTGACTCTTAACAAACTTGAACGTACAGTTGGTGATGTTCTTGACCGTGATACTCAAGATGGAGATAAGAAAGTTGTTCTTATGGGCGGTAAAGGATTTATTCGTGACTTTGAAATGGCTATCAGAACTGATGCTAAAGAAAACGGATTTATTACTCCTCTTGGTGAAAAGATGATTCAAGATAATGGTGATGGTCTTTCTTATGGACGTTACTTTAATAAGTATAAAACTCCAGATGGATATATCATTACTGTTATTCATAATGCTTATTTCGATAAGGGTACTGATGCTGAAGCTGCTAAGCAAAATGGTATGATTCATCCTACTACCGGTTTGCCTATTACTTCTCATCAAGCTGCTTTGATTGATATGAGTAATTATAAAGGTAATCAGAATGTTCGTATAGTACGTCAAAAAGGACAGGCTTATAAAGCTAAAGTTATTGAAGGTATGACTGATATTCCTGCTTGCTGGGGATTGCCTAATACTAATCATGCAGCTACTGAAATTGATATGGCTCGTTATGAAGTTAAGGGCTCTATTGGTTTGCAGGTAGATAATACCACTAAGATGTTCTTATTGAAATGTGTATTATAATCATTTAAAAGAAGCTATTTAAGATATGGATTTTAACAAAGTAAATGAAGCTAATAAAGCAGGAGAAAATACTCCTGCTGCTTCTAATATAAATACAGATGAACAGGTTATACCCCCCGTAGAGGATGGAGTAGATAAACAGCCTGCTAATACAGTAGGATTTAGAGATGAAAGTCTTGATGAACCTTATACTGAAAAACGAACTATTACTATTAATTTAGTTACTAATTATTCATTATATCGTAGAGTTAATGATAAAACATTACCTAAACGAATGGATAAGATTGGTAGTTGTGTTCGTAGTTCTCGTACTCTTTCTTCTAATAAAGGTGAGATTGAATCTTATTTTCCTGCTTTAATTGGTCTTGCTCCTAATAATGAAAACTTTATTTCACGGGTTAAGGCTTATCTTAATAATATTAGTGTTTCAGTTGATGAACTAGGTAAGACTTTTGATATTTCTTTCTTTTGGAATCGTAAACGAGATTATCTTCGTTTTAGAGCCGAAGAAGAAGCTATTGAAACTGCTTATATGAATAGTGACCGTAAAGGAGTTAAAGAACTTAGAGAAGCTCTTGAAGCTAAGATTACTAAGTTAAATCTTCTTGAAAGTGAAAAGTATAAATATGGTTATCCTATTGTTCTTGATGATTATCTAATTTATCGTCATTGTTTATTATATAAAGATGTAGCTAAAGATATTGCTCTTATTAATTCTGACCCATCTATTAGATTTTATTTTAAAGATGACCAAAGAGAAGCTGAGCGTCTTGCTAAACATCGTCAGGAAATTAATTCTGCTAAAGGCAATTATGTTAAACTTCTCACGAATAGTGATTTGTTTGATGCTGTATTTATTCAATACTGTGTTGCCAATAATATTAATATTCCTAACGGTATGGCTATGGATACTGTTGATAAACAATCACATCTTGATAAATTTAGTACAAATGAACCTACTAAGTTTAATAAACTTTGCAATGATAAAGATATTACTATTAAATCTTTAATTGAGGTTCTTATTTCTCGTGGAGAATTTATCAGAGCAATTCATAATCAAAATATTACTACTCCTGATGGTGAGTTCATTGGTGCTAATGTTAAAGAAGCTGTTACATGGTTTAAAAATCCTACTAATAGTGCTCTTGTTAGTGCTTATAAAAATAAACTTAAAAACATTTGATTATGAACATTGGGGAGATGCACGTGACGTTCAGAGAACTGGCACAACAGATGGGTATGCAGACCGTTCGTGCTATTCTCATGGAAGATATAGATATTTGTCTTAATGCTGCTATAATTGAAAAAGCTAGAAATGTAATAGTAGAAAACGTTGGACCTGTTCCTTATAATGATAAGGTTGCTCGACAAAATGCTTCTATTAGTCCTGTTAATGCTCTTAGAACTTTATACACAGCGGGTACTGTTAACGGCGGAGATATTACAGGTGGTGGAACAGAAGTTGACCCTTATAAAATTAATATTGATAGCGACGGAATAATGCTATATACAGGCTTTCAAGTTAGTTATAATGGCAAGACAATTTATGATTGCAGAATTATTGAGGCTGAAGATTTAGGTCAAACGCTAAGAGATTTCTGTAATCGTGCTGCGAAAGATGCTCCGATAGTTACTATATTTGGAGATGAATCTGGTATCAATGTTGATATATATACTGGACGTAATAATACAGTTAAACCTCAATTAGTTAAATATCTTTATATCAAAGAACCTGCTAAAGTTAAATTTGATGAAGATAGAGAAGAAGATTGGGTTAATTGTGATTTACCTCCTTATTTACATATGGAAATAGTTATGCGTGCAGTACAGATTTATCTTGCTAGTATTGGTGCTACTTCTAATGGAGCTGATAAACAAAGTTAAACTCTAAATTAAATTAAAAATGAGACAGTTTTTGTTAGCGGGCAATGTCGCTTATGGAGCGAGCTTACCTCTTGCTGCTGGAGCGGTTGCTTTTACTTATCTTGCTAATGGCAAGGAAATGATTGACGCTGACGGTACTAAGATTACCGATAAATTTTACATTAATCTTGGTCGTGAAGCAAATGGTCCAGTAGTTCTTCCAGCTTATAAGAAACATCTTACTTTTGTTAAAGGTGTTTATCAAGCTGCTACTACTTTCTCTGCTAATCTTACTATCGGAGATGTAAATGCTTATTCTGATTATTCTATCATGGTTGTGAAGAAAGGATTAAAGTTCAATGAACGTAATCGTTGGACTGCTACCATTCATACTGGTCTTAATCCTACTGCTAATGATGTAGCAAAGAAATTAGCTAACCAAATTAATAATAATACTGTTGGGCATGGCATTAAAGCATCTGTGGCTGCTGCTAAAATCACTCTAACTGCTGAGTCTAAAGGTATTGATTATGAAATTCTTGGTGCTGATGAATTAGTTGGTATAGCTGTTACAGTTACAGTTCACGGTTTACCTGCTTATGGTGACGCTGCTTATATTACTGATTTAGCTAATAAGGCTGCTGCTGATGCAGGTATTGAATATACTTACCGTGATACTTATACTGAACTGTATCCTGCATATCCTATTAATCCTTTGAAGCAACCTGATAGTGCAGATGCTGGATATACTATCTTTACGCTTCGCTTTGCTGTTCCGCGTGAAATGAAAACTAGAGATGAAGTTGTTCATCAGATTGTACAAATAGCGTTTCCTACTGGAGCTACTGCTATTGCAACTGTTGAAACTATCCTTAAAGCTATTGCTACTGAAGAAAAAGCATAACCTATTACCCGACTCGATTAGGTAAATATTAGGTAATATTAATCGAATAGGGGCTATTGGTATTAGCATTAGTGTTGATACTGATAGTCCCTATTCTTGTATCTATAAAAATGGAATTAATTCAAAATGCCTTTGAACAAGGTCTTATTCCCGGTATTGTTATTGTTATTTATCTTATAATTAATAAGATAATTGATAATAACAAAAGAAATCCTTTAGATGATATTGCCAAACTTCTTAATATAGTTACTAGAGATATTATTGAAAAAGATAGAGAAAAATCTAAAGCTGTTATTTCTATTACTATGGCTAATGCAGCTTCGGAATGTGCAAAGTTTGTTGCTTCAACTATTATTACTAATAATATTGATAATAATCGTGACCAAATAGAATATAACGCTAGACATTTAGTTAATAGTGTTTATTATGATGCTTATTCTAAACTTAATATGTATCGTGGTGATGAAGATTATCTTAGTCATTATATGAAAGAAAAATGGAAAGAAGATGTTTATGGTGATATTATAAATATTGTCTATAATAAAAATCTTGATTTTAATCAACGTATTCTTGCGTTTAATAAACGTATTGATATTAGAGTTAATGATTATACTGCTTATATTATTAATAAGGCATTTAAATAAGATGATATTATGATAAGAGGTTATATTAGTAATCCAAAACAGCTATCGAAAGAGATGCAATTGCGTATTGCAAGCATGGCTGAAAAACAGGTGAGAATAGCAGAATTAGGCTTCCCATTGAACGAAAAAAATTGGTGCAAACTAACACAAGGGCAAATTTTAATTCAAGCACTAGAAGCCTTAGAATTGCTTTCTGATGAGCAACAAAAATCAATTATTAATTTATACAATAACTTGATGATAGAATGAGTGAACAAATAGATGATAATTATGTTAATGGTGTCTATGTAAAAGCTGATGGAACTGAACAAGTTGAGATTGAACCTCAATATGTTTATATGACTGTTCCTAGCAAATATGTTTGTGTTTATCATAAACTATTAGTTCTTATGGCACAATATGGACTTGATATGCTTAATGATTGTTCTGCTACTTGTAAAGGTAATAATAAGAATATTGTTACTTGTTGGAATATGTTTCAATCTGCTATGGCAGCATATCAACTTGGTCAAGATAAACTTGCTGAAACTCTTCTTAAATATATTAAAGGTCAACTTAATATTATTTATGAAGGTAGTGAACAAGTTCAGTATAGTGGTTCTATTACGCTTCCTGTTGATGAAGAAGGTAAAATTCATGCAATAGTTAGTTGTGGAGATGCTCCTAAATTTTATGTTGACCCTGAAACTGGTAAACTTTGGGAGAAGAAAGAAGAAGGTAAAGAATATAATGAAACTTATAGTCTTAGTGATGTTGATTATGATAATGAATAATGTGAATGTGTTCCATCCTCTACGGGGGGTCTACACTATGAATTTAGTAAACCTAGAGAACGTATGAAAACAATAGAAGAAGAACTTGGTAAAGTTAGTCTTACTTGTAATGGTCAATGGAATGATAGACCTTATGAAAGACTATGTATAGTTCATGACGGTTTCTATGCTAGCTATATATCTCGTAAAGCTGTTCCTGCTGGTATTCCTTTATCTAATGAAGAGTATTGGCAACCTATTGCTAAACTTCGAGAAGATTTAGTTATTGATTATGAAACTTTCAAGAAAGAAATACTAGAACTTATTGCTGTTGTTCAAAGAGGTCTTAAAGCTGCTAGAATTGTAGTATCTACAATGGAAGATAGAGATGCTCTTACTTGGGAACAGATTGGAGTAGGTTGTGAAGTTTATGTTATTGAAACTAAAAAGAGCTATATTCTTGATGAAATAACTCCTGTTACTAATGCAAAGAAATGGCATCTTGAAGCTGATTCTGAAATTGGTTCTAAATTTGTAGAATCGTTTAGTGGTATGTTTCCAAGAGCTATTGCTGAACGTGCAGTTGCTGATGAATTTGGTATTAATATTCAAGATAATTATCTTCGTCGTAATGTTGTAGTTAATTATATGGCACAAGTACTTAAACAGTATTTTGAAGATAATGCTGTTCAAATACTTGAAGGTCAGATTACTCCTGAAATGCTTAGTGAATCTGTTAAACAAATGTTTACTGCTTCACAGATTACTAATGCAGCTGATGAAGAAGATTTAACAGTTGTTGATAATCTTCTTAAATTTGCAGATAAAGACTATAATACAAATGATTATAGTGGAAAGGCTCGTAAATATCTTCGTAAGAATATGATTAGTGGTGTTAATACTCTTACTCAAGATATGATTAACGAGCCTAATACTATTTATATACTTCAATATGATTATTGTTTAGCTGGACAAACTATTGAACTTCCAGATAATAGTATTATTCTTTGGAGAGGTGGTAGAATGTATGATGGTGCAGTTAAACTAAATCAATGTAGATTACTTAGCAATTATCGTCAAGAAGATATGTTTGATAAAGAATCTATATCTCTTGATGGAAATTGGGCTGTTGGTCAAATACTTTATCATCCACTTGATTTAGGTGAAGATAATAAACAAGTTGAAATTGTTGGTTGGGGCGGTTCTTATACTAATGATTTTTATTGGTTTTGGGATGGTGAGAAATGGGTAAGTATGGGTTTTAATTTATCTGTATATCTTACTCGTGCTGAATTTGAAGCTTTCTTAGAGAAGTTAAGAGAAGAGATGGAAAAGTTTTATACTTGGCTTCTTGGAGAACTTAAAAAGATTAATGACCATCTTAAAATTCATGACCAACAAATATCTGAATTACAACAAGATATAACTGATATTAATACTAGAATTAATAATCTTATTACTGAATATAATGCTAAGTTTGAAGATATTTATAATAAGATTGGAGATTTAAATAGTAGTATAGAAGGTAGTATTAATAATCTTGAGCAATATATTAATAATAAGATTGAAGAGATTCTTAATAAAATAAACCAAAATGGTAGTAATATCAGTAATGAGTATAAACAATATTTTGAAAGTAATTATGTATCAATGTTTAAAAATAAGATTAAAGCTGGTACTAATATTACTTTTGTTGAAAATAATGATGGTACTATTACTATTAATGCTGCTGGTGGAGGTTCTGGCGGTGGTGGACTAACCGAAGAAGAAGTACGTAATATTATTAATTCTATACTTAATAATTATTATACTAAGCAAGAAATTAATGATATTATTGCAGGTCTTGAAGGTGGTGGTGGCTCAGGCGGAGATGGTACTCATAATGTTATGTCTACAACTCAACTTGGCGAAGCTAGAACAGGTAAGTATCTTATTATGAATAAATTTACAGGAAGTGAAACTAAACCTAGTAGACTTGATGTAGATTTTAATTCTCTTTATACTGATATTAAAAATAAATTAGTTAGAGAAGGATTTGGCTCAGGTGGTGGAAGTGGAGAAGGTGGCGGTGTTGCTGCTAGTCAAATTCAAGCTTGGATTGCTGCTGTTGTTCCTATTGGTTCTATTATGCTTTGGGATACTTCAACTCCTCCTAATGGTTGGGAAGTTTATACCGCTGCACAAGGACGTTTTGTTATGGGTTATATACCTAATGGTATTAATATTTATAATAATCCTAAACAAAATACTCTTGATTGGAGTACTGTTCTTAAAAATGTAGGTGATACTTATGACCCTGCTACTCCGGGTCGTAATATAAATGCATATGCATTTTATATTGGTGGCGCAGATTTACCTCTTCATCAACATGCTGTTGCTGTTGGTAAAGGAAAATGTGGTGATGGTAATCATCATGTTGTATCACCAGGTAACTGGCGTTTTATATCAGGCGACTTAGATCGCGATGTTCGTAATACTTGGGCTTATGGTACTGATAGAAGTCAATTTAATAATCTTGGCATTAATCGTTCTACTAATTGGTATATGACTGGACCTAATATTAGCAATAATGGTGAAATGACTTGGAGCCAAATAAGTGGTAATAGATGGACAGGTAATTATCTTGCTATTAATAAACTTATGCCTACTATTGCTTTACATTATATTAAACGTGTTTCTAATCCGTGGTAATTATGGCTGAAGAAGAAAATGTTTTTGTTGGTACTAATTGTCAATCTTTTGACCCTAGTAAAGTTCAGTGTGATAAAGAGGGCAATATGCCAATTCATATACTAGATAAGTATTGTGAAGAAAATGATACTAGATATAATATATATCCTTTAACTGTTATTCAAGCTATATTTGATGGTAAAACTGGTACTAGACTAGATAGAATACTTGCTGCTTGTAATAGTGTTTATTTAACTTGGGAAGGTACTTTTGCTGATACTGTTAATAAACTTGATAAAATTTATCGTCGTAAAGGATATATTATTACTTATCGTGATGCAACTAATATTAATTGGACACAACGATATAATAGTGATGATATTAGTGATGCTGCTTGGACTAATCCTGCTAATTGGGAAGGATGGTCTTTTGATACTGTTATTAAAGATTTAGCAGAAGCACTTAAAGAGATATTTACTAATATAGGTGATTATAAAGACTTTCTTGATATTATTACTAGTTTTATTAATGATTTTGTTATTAATGTATTTAATAATATTAATAATTATCCTAAACTAGTTGAAATTATTAAGAATAGTACAGTTGAAAGTTTGCCTATTATTATTAGAGATATATTTAATAATATTAATGAATATCCTGAGCTTAAAGAGATATTTAATCAATATATTAAACAATGGACTGAATCTATCTTTAATAATATTTCTTCTTATCCTGCTCTTAATCAGTTTATAACTAATGCTATTAATGCTCATGTAGAAACTACTATTGGCAACATATTTAATAATATTGATAATTATCCTGCTATTAAGAATCTTATTATTACTAATACTGTTAATAAAGTAGTTGATATATTTAAGAATATTGGTCAATATCCAGAATTACAAGAAGCTATACAGAATAATATTAATGAACGTGTTGACTATATATTTAATAATATTAATAATTATCCTGAACTTATTGGTATTCTTTCTGATTTAGTTTGTAATTGTGTTAAGAATATATTTGCTAATATTAATAATTATCCTGCTCTTGTTACTTGTATTAATAATGCTGTAAATAGCAGAGTTAATTATATTTTCAATAATATTGATAGATTTCCTATTCTTAAGAATCTTATTGAAACTAAAGTAGAAGCTAGAGTTACTTATATATTTGAACATATTAATAACTTTACTGAATTACTTAATGTTATTAAAGGTAATATAGAAAATATCTTTGATAATATTGATAATCATCCTAACCTTAAAGTTGTTATTGAGAATAAGGTTGAATCTACAGTTGAACATATCCTTAGTAATATAGATAATTATCCTATTATTAAAGAGAAGATTATTCAATTCTGTAATGAAGCTATTGAAGCTAAACGTGGTGTAGCAAATGGTATTGCTAGTCTTGATGGAGATGGTAAAGTCCCAGCAAGTCAATTACCTAGTTATGTTGATGATGTTCTTGAAGGATATTATGTTGATGAAACTCATTTTGCTGAAAAGTATATAAAAGATGCTCCTGTATATTATACTCCTGAAAAAGGTAAAATTTATGTTGATATAAGTGAAGATACTGAATATAGTGGTAAAACTTATCGTTGGTCTGGAACTAAATATGCAGTTATATCTGAAACTTTAGCTTTAGGTGAAGTTACAGGTACTGCTTATGATGGTGGTAAAGGTAGAAAAACTACTGCGATAGTTAATAGTTTACCAAATACTGTTGTAGATACTATAGAATTTGGTCAAGCATACGCAGACTATGTACAATTAAAATACCATTATTATCGTAAAGAATTTGTAACTGGCCAAGATGACCATTATACGGCACAATCTCATAAACATGTAGATATACCTATTGCCACTACTTCAGTAGCTGGGGTTATGTCTGCTGCTGATAAAGTTAAACTTGATAAAACTTTACCTAATCAAATTACTGAACTTAGTAATAATGTTTATACTAAAGAAGAAATTAATAATAAGTTTGATAATGTACCAACAGTAGAAAATACTTATACTAAAGCGGAAGTTGATAAAGCTATTGCTGATGCTATTAAAGCTTTAATTCCTGCTGGTTATGAACTTGTTATTAAAAAGAAAACAACTTAATATTAATCATGGTGGTACTGAATAAGTGCCACCATTTAAAGTTTATAAAGTTATGCAAGATATTAATCAACAATTATATGAAAGAAAAGATACTCCTGAAGGATTTATTCCTGTTTATGGTGTAGTTGTTACTGTTCCTACTGGAGTATATACTAATGGACAAAAGAAATTTACTTGTGATAAAACTTTTGACGAAGTAAAAGAAATACTGTTAAAAGGTGGAAGTATTATTGCTGTTGATAATAATAATAGTAGAGTTAATTTTGATAGAATTGTTATAGGCAGTAACAATATTAGTGCTACAATTACTTATTTTTCTGCTGGTGGAATTAATAAAATTGATTTAAGTTGGGATAAAGGTATAGCTAGAGTTGGAGGTGAAGAAACAAAAAGTATTAATACTTTTATAGCTATAAATAGTAATTCAATTATTAATAGATATAATATTGATACAATAATTAATAAAGTACTTGATAGTGCTGATGATTCAAAAGTATTAGCTGCTATAAATAATATATTTACTAATTTTGGTAATTTTGTTACTGCTATTTGTAATCCTAATTCTGTATTTTATAATGGTGGTGGAAATTTTAGTCTTAGATATAGTGGAAATGTAGTTGTAATAGTATGGGTCGCAGATACATATATAGGGCATATTACTATTAACAATAAAGGTGCTTATACTTATAATACTATTCAAATAATTGACCAAACTCTTTATAGATTATCTAATCTTACTATTGAACCAATAGTTAATCCTAAAATATGGGTTGGTACTGCTACTCAATATGCAGCTATTGCACAAAAAGATAACAATACTACTTATATAGTTAAATCAGATGCTTAAACTATGGCTATATATCAAGGGGATATTGGAATACATGATATTAAACTTGGTAGTATAGATGTATTTGAAATATATCAAGGTTCTAAACTTGTTTATCCAGAGAATACTGAAATTACTATTACATTTAAATTAAATGTTTCCGGAACTGTTACTATTAATGGTTATACTCCTGTTATAAGTGAAAATAATACTAAATTTGTATTTACTATTCCTGTGAAGACTGGTTATACTGCTAATATTACTGCTGAACATTATAAATCTCAAACTATTAGTGGTAATGGTGGTTATTTACCTATAACTCATAATGTAGAATTAGAATGGGAACAAAGATTTATTTCTTATACTGTTACTTTTCCTACTGATGGAGTTAAAGTTTTATTTGATGGAATAGAAAAAGGAGTTATAACTAATGGTAAGTTAGTTGTATTAATTGATGATACAGAAGCTAAAGATAGTTATACTGTTACGTTTAAAGGTAGTAAAGCTAGTATATATGATACTAGTACATTAACAGTAGTTGATAGTGCTATTGCAAATACAGGTGGAAGTTATGATTTAAAACTTCCTACTAGTTCTGTTAAAAGTGGATATAAGAGAACTGACTATGCATCCTCCACGGGGAGTATAACCAAGGGTTCTACTTATGCTGGAACTTGGATTGAAACTGTTGTTAATCTTACTGCTAGCTTTACTAGTTCTACTACTTTAGGTAGTATAAGTAATAATGTACTAACTATACCTAATAATGAATCTACTAATACTAAAAGTGGAACTTTAACTGTTATATTTACTTTAGAAAATAAACAAACTAAAGAAGTTAGTGCTGCTTTAAATCAAGCTGCTGGAGCTAAAGTTTATACTAATTGGGTATTAGATTTACAAACTGATGGAACTAGTGTTGAAGCTAAAGGCGGCACTAGAACTATTACTGCTAATGTTGCCCGTAGAACTTATAAATGGAATAACACTGGTACTGTTTATAGTGAAACTGCTACTCCTACTCTTAGTATTAGTGGTAGTGCTAGTCTTAGTGGAAATCAAATAAAATTTACATCAAACGAGAGCGTTTCAGCCCGTTCAGCGACACTTACAGCTAGTTATGTAGGATTGTCCAAAACGGTTACGATAACGCAGCAGGCAGGCGCAAAAGTGTATTCAGCGTGGTCTGCTTGGGCTGTTTCTATTTCGGCAAGCACGCAAACGATAACTGCAAGCGGTGGGTCTGCTACGATAACTACTAATGCTAGTCGTTCTCGTACTTGGACTTGGAATGGAGTTGGTACTACACATACTGATACAGAAACTGCTACACCTACACTTAGTGGTAGTGCTGGTGGATTTACTTTAAGTGGTAAAACTGTTACTGCTAGTAACAATACTACAACAAATAGTCGTAGTATAACTATTACTGCTACTAGCAATAGTGTTTCTAAATCTATTACTATAACACAATCTGCTGGTGCTAAAGTTTATGGTAATTGGTCTAGTTGGTCTGTTAATATTAGTGCTGATAAAACTAGTATTGGAGCAACAGGTGGAACAGCTACTATATCAACTAGTGCTAGTAGAACTAGAAGTTATACATGGAATGGTGTTGCCGGTTCTGGTGGTACAGAAACTGGAAATGGAAGTCCTACATTAAGTAAAGTTAGTGGTAGTGGTAATTGGACTAGTCCTAAAGTTACTTATGGAAATAATACTAGCACAAGTGGTAAATCAACTGTTATTCGTGCTACTATTGATTCAACTACTAAAGATATAACTATTAGTCAATCTGCTGGAGCTAAACAATATAGTGCTTGGTCTGCATGGACAGTTAATATTTCTAATAGTGGAAATGTTGCTGCTAGTGGAGGTAGTTCAAATATAACTACTTCTGCAAGTAGAATAAGAACTTGGACGTGGAACGGAGTTAGTGAAAGTGGTGGAACTGAAACAGGAACTGGAACTCCTACTCTTAGTAAAATTAGTGGCGCTGGTTCTTTTGCTAGTAATAAAGTAACTTATGATAATAATACTTCTACAAGTGCTAGAAGTACAGTTATTAGAGCTACAATGGATTCTGTAACTAAAGATACTACTGTAACTCAAAATGCTGGTTCTAAAACTTATAGTAGTTGGGGAGCATGGTCTATTAGTTTAAGTGCTAATGTAACAACTATTGCTGCTGCTGGTGGAAATGCTACATTATCTACTTCTGCTACTAGAAGTCGTACTTGGCAATGGAATGGTACAGGAACAACTTATACTGAAAATGCTAGTGGTTCTCCAACATTAAGTAAAGTTAATGGTGCTGCTTCTTTAAGTGGTTTTACTGTTAGTTATGGTAATAATACTTCTACTAGTTCTCGTAGTTCTGTATTTAGAGCAACAATAGATAGTGCAACTAAAGATATAACTATTAGTCAATCTGCTGGAGCTAAGGTTTACGGTAATTGGTCTGGTTGGACTGTAACTTGTAGCGCTAGTAGTTATAAAGTTTGGGCTGGAGGTGATTCAGTAACTATTTATAGTAATGCTTCAAGAAATAGAACTTGGACTTGGAATGGTGTTGCTGGTTCAGGTGGTACTCAAACTGATAGTGATATTCCTAGTATTTCTGTTACAAGCGGTGTCGGAGTTTTAAGTGGTAATACTTTAACTTTTAGTAATAATATGTCTACAGATGCTAGAACAACTCGAGTTACTGCTAATTATAATGGAGTTACTGATTATTGTGATGTTATGCAATATGGTGGTAATAAAGTTACTGGAAGTTGGACATCTTGGCAAGTAACTATATCTGCTAGTCCTATGAATATTGCTGCTAGTGGTGGTAGTTCTACTATTACTTGTAGTGCTGTTCGTAGTAGACAATATACTTGGAATGGAGTTGGGCAGAATTTTCTTGAAACTGAAAATGGTAGTCCAACTTTAACTAAATCTGGAGATGGTACATTAAGTGGTACTACTAGTGGAAGTAAACTTACTTATGATAATAGAACTGCTACAACAAGTAGAAGTACAACTGTTACTGCAACTTATAGTGGAGTTAGTAAATCTATTAATATTACACAATCTGCTGGTTCTAAATCTTATGGTGCTAAAGTATATCATACTAAATATTATGGTACTAATCCTGACGGAAGTGGATTAGATTTTACCGGTTATCCTTATACTAATGAAATTGATACAGTTGCTGATGCTAATACTATATCTGTAAGTGTTTATTATAAATTATATACAGCTCAACCTTGGACTTGGAATGGTGTTGCTGGTTCTGGTGGTACAGAAACTGTATATTATAATCCGGAACATATAAATGTAATAAATAAAGTTAATTGTGATGTATCTGTTGAAAATGCTTTTAATTATGCTAGCATGATTATAATAACATTTAAACTATCTGCAAATAATTCTGATACAGCAAGAGAATATAAAATTGAATGGAATTGGTTAAATCATAATGTTATTACAAAAGGAACACAAAGAGCAAATCCCATACGTGGTAGACTTGTTATTAAAAATGATTATTTTACTAGTCAAAATATCGCATTACCTATTTATTTAGATAATGAAAATGTAGATTCAATATATAAAGGAGAAGCAAGTTATAATGATATTAAGAAAACTCCTATTGGTGTTTATGTATATATTCCTACTAATATTTCTATAACGAACGCTGGTAAATTGCAATTTTGGTTTGAAAATAAAGATGGTAGTGGCAGTAAATATACTTGTACTTTAAGTAGTGTTAGTACACCTTTAGATAATGTTTCTATATTTAATATTAATAATATTATTAGTGTTACTGCTAATACAACTACTTCTTTATTTACTATATTATGTCAATTTACTATGACTTCTAATAGTACAGTATTTAATGTAAGAGTTTTAATTGAACCATAATAAAAATATTATTTAACATAACAATATTGCTAATGCTTATATTGTTTATTTACTCATTAAAGTTATTTAAATTAATCACATAATTATGAATAATAAACAACTATATGAAAAACTAGGTCAGAATAGTTATGATAAAGTATTTCCTATTACTTATCTTCAAAATATTCTTGACAAAGATACAAATAATGATTTAACTGTTGTTCTTTCTAGGTTTAATCATTTATGGATTCCATATCAAGGAACTAGAGTTAATACTCGTAAAGCTGTTCCTGCTATTTTTAGACGTAATAGTCTTACTATTAGTTATTATGATGCTGAACATAATGTATCTATAACTGAAAGTTATATAGGTAGTAATCTTCAAGCTGGTGTTGAAACTAGTTGGGTTTCTGATGATAATTGGACAAAAATTCTTAGTGAGAAATATCTTGAAGAAAGTGGAGCTAAAATTCCTATTGCTGATGGTACTATTGATTGGGATATGCTTAATGAAGCTCTTAAACAAATGATTGCAGGAGATGGTAAAGTTAATATTATTAATTATCCTGATGAAGAAGATATTACTATAAGATTAAGTCCGGGTTGTTGTAATATTAATCGTCTTAGTCTTAAAGATAGACCTTATGAGCCTGAATATAAAAGTGGTAAAGGATATAAAATAGTTCGCAAGGTCTTACTCCCCGTGGAGGATGATGCTAGTAATGCAGAACAGCTTTTATTTGATGGTTTTCTTGATGATACTTATTGTGAACAATATGGTCAAATAATTCTTAATACTGATAAGTATGAAGTTATTAGAACAGATTTAGGTAATACTGCTGGTATTTATTATGATACTTATCATAAATTATTTGTTCTTAGAGTTAAGACTATTCATGATGGAGTTGGATTTTATAATTATTATACTAGATGGACTATTGTAGAACCTACTGATAGAGTTCATCCTCTACGGGGGGTCAACACTCCTGTTTATGAAAATAGTGAAGATTATAATATTTATAATACTTGTCTTTCTGATGAACGTCCAAGACTTGGTATTATATATGTTAATTCAGTAGATAATATTAAATATTATTTTAATGAAGAAAATCTAGTTCAAGTTAAGAATAATATTTATCTTAATTATAAAGCTGTTCTTACTCAAGATATGTTTAACGAAGCAAATACTCGTTATATTATTCGTTATGCTTTTGATTTAAGTGGTAAAACTATTACAATGCCTGTTGGTTGTGAACTTGTATTTGAAGGTGGTATTATTGAGAATGGTACTATTAATTTAAATAGTTGTAAGCTTGCAGGTATGATAGGTCAAGAGTCTGAATATCTTCCTAATGTAACTTGTAGTAATTGGGCTGTTGGTCAAATTGAATATCGTAATGGAAAGATTTGTTATTGGAATGGTACTGAATGGAGAGTAATGGGTGATACTTCTTCTATGGAAAGTTATACTAAAGAAGAGATTAATAATATGTTTAAAAATTATTATACTAAATCTGAAACTTATAATAAACAAGAAGTTAATAATTTGCTTAATAGATATGTTACTAATGATACATTTAATAACTTTAAAAAAGAAATAAATCAAACTATTACTAATAGTGTTAATCTTGATAAGATTCAAAAAGCTATTAATGACGGATGTGGAGTTAATATGACTATGCCTAGTGCAAATAATAATAAACTTAGTCTTCCAATTTGGACAGGAACTGCTACCCAATATGCAACTATTACCCCAGTTGCTGGAATGACTTATAATATTGTTGATGAATAATGAGTTTAACTCTTGGACGTCAAGGAGGAATTGCTCAACCTCTTAAGAAACGTACAGTAGGTCAAACTAATATTGCTCATGTTTATAATGGTGCTAATCATATTTGGCCTACTTCTGTTATTCATTTTAGTGATTTTACTAGTGTCCAACTTAGATATATTTGGGGTAGTGATGATGGTAGAGATTTGGATACTAAATCATATTATGTTAATTCTCCTATTGATAACTTAAATTATATAGCTGTTGGTTGGTCTTGGAATTTAAGTCAAATTCCTTATCTATATTGGGGTAGTGATAATACTGATTCAGGTGCTGAATGTGTTATGTTTAATATTGAATCTATGATTGACCTTGAAGATAAAATGCCTGATATAATGAAAATAAATCTTTGTGCTAATTGGTTTGGAAGTTTTAGTAGAGGTCATGTTACTGTTGAATGTACTGCTTATAAAGGTGGAGTTATTGTTCATGCTTGGCAATTAAAGAATAATGAAATTGATGTTGATAATAGAGGAATGTTTATTTTTCCTTTAGCTGATGGAACTATTAATATGCCTGATGGACATGGTGGTTATAAAGAATGTTGGTATGGTGAAGTTATTAAAAGAGTTGCTAAATCTAATAATGAAGTAAAATACTTTAGAGTTAATCCTGTTAATGATAAAGTTATTGGTTTAGATGATATTAAAATAATTCGTCATGGTGGTGGACTTGTTCATGGCAATGGTTATTGTTGGTATGAAAATAAACCTAATGATAAATATAAAGTTTGGAATAATCAAGTCAATACAACTGGTACTCCTTTAACTCTTGATAAGCCAACTCTTAATATAACTAGTGATGATAATTATAGTTATGAATATCATACAGTTTTGTTAAATGAAGATAACACTGTTTATAACGATAATTACACTGATAACTATAAATTTAGATTTGGTTTTGTTGCAGGTAATTCTGAATTTAGAGGACAACAAACTATTCAATGTTATGTTAGCACACAAGGTGGTAAAGCTGATGATGGTAAGACTTCAATAGGTGAAATAAAATATACTAAACTTAATAAAATTGGCGAGTTGACAATATATAGTCCTATTGAAAGTTAAAATAATGTTGATTACCAAGCAAAGATAACGGTTTAAGCGTTATAGATTATGTAGTTCAAACTACAAGTATTAATCTATTTTTTTAACTTAAACCTTAATTTATTATGCAAGTAATTGAAAAAGTGAAAGTTGTTCCAGAGGGTTACAATGGTGCTGGAATGAATTATGACGGTGGTAATCGTCGTGATGTAAACGGTAAGGCTAATGCAGGTTTAACTCTTGGTATTATCGGTACTACACTTGGTGCTTTGGCTTTGTTTGGTAATCGTCGTTCTGCTGGTGCTAGTATTTTAGGTGGCGCTGGTGGTGGAATGTTAGGTGATGGTTCTACCAATATTAACGTACTTGGTGCTACTGCTGGTAGTGGAAGCAGTGCTCCTACTGCTTTTCAAGCATGGGAAAAATCTTGTGAAGATACTTTAGCTCTTCAAGGTGGTCTTTATCAATGGGCTTTGACTCAACAGAATCAACGTTTTGAAGATAGAGAACGATTGAATAGTGAACTGTTTGGTGTTTATATTGATGGACGTAATCGTACTGATGCTCTTATTGAGAAAAATAACACTGACCATTTTAATCTTTACAAATATACTCGTGACGCTGATGATGATATCCGTAAAGAGTTATCTGATTTGAAAGCTGAATTGGCTGTTACTAAAGCTATTCGTCCTTATCAAGATAAACTTATCCAATGCGAAATGGAAAAGATGTTTACGGCTGGTATCAACTATACTGATAGAAAGACTTGTAATGTTATCTATGGTGTAGTAACTCTTCCGAATGAACCTACTGTTACAGGTCTAGTTGGGCGTAATGCTTATGGATGCTTACCATGTGGTTTTACTCAACCTGCTAGTGAAACTCCTGCTCAGTAATATTACTAAGTTTGATTAAGAACATTAAATTCAAAGAGATATGATACCTGTTAATCAATTCATACTAGGTAATAGCGACCCTTTACTATACCCTAGTGAAAAAATGACTAATAGCATTGATGAACAAATTGCTTTTCTTCAAAGTCAAAAACAAGCAATTAATGAAGCTTATCGTCGTAATGCTATTCCTAATGCAAATAATGGTACAACTCAAAATCAGCAAGTTCCAACTCAAGGAATTTGGGATGCTATTGATGCTGAAATTGCACCACTTACACAAGAACAACAAGATATGCTTCTTAGTAACCAAGATTATGTAAATAACTATAATGCTTTACAAAGTATGGTTCAAGCAGAAGTTCTTAATTTAGTTAGAGGAAAAATCGAAGCTAGTAAAGATGGTAAACATTTACTTGAAGAACAACTTAAACTTGTTAAGTTACTTAAAAGTAAAATTGTTGAAGTTACTAACAAAGAAATGGAATTGTTTAAAGCTTTTAAAGAAGCTAGTAAAACTAATCCTAATTTAACTTATGAAGAATTTTTAAAGAAGTAATATTATGGTTGAAATTGGTAATGTTAAAGAGGTTATTAAAGATTATATTATTAAACAATTAGTATCTATGGGTGAAAGTTCTCCAGCTATAAGACTTTTAATTCCTTTAGCTAAAAGAGCAATTACTAATAATATTAATAGTTTTGATAAGTTCTTGAAGCCTATTGCAGATAAAGATGGTATGATTGATATTGAAGGTATATTTGATGAAGAAATGGAAATTATTAATAATATTGATAATTTTAATTTTGATATACCTTTTATTGGTGGCGGTAATATTTCTAAAGGTATTATATCTCTTGAAGTTCCTTATGTGAATAAAATTGTTGCTCTTAATCAAACTGATTTAGAAGTTTTAAAAGAATCATTAATCAGTTTAAAAACAAAGTAATATTATGAGAGAAATGCCTTACATTCAACCTTACCATGTTGGTAATCGTCGTGGCGGTAATCAAAATATTCTTGATGAATTTCGTGAATTTCTTGATGCACGTGGAGGACGAGGCGGTCGTGGTGGTAGAGGTGGTATGAGAAATCGTATTGGTTATGATACTTACGATACTTATGGTCGCTCTGCTAATAAAAATGACCGAGAAGAAAAGATTTTAACTATGCTTATGAGCGGTGGATATAATGACGATGGCTATCATTTTAATGAGTATGAAGCTAAAGAAGTTGTAGAACAAATGTATCATGTTAAAGACAATAAGAAATATATTGGTGAAAAATATGATATGAATAAAGCTCATGAAATTTGTGAACGCTATAAAGAAGTATTACCTAATGATGTTGAACCTTGCGATGTTTATGTTGCAATTAATGCTCAATATCATGATTATGCTAAACTATTTGAAGAATGGTTTGGTGGTAATATAGATAATAAAGTGTTTGAAAGTGCTATTACATTTTGGTTTAAAGATGTAGATTTTGATGGTGATAAAGTATGGGAATATTTCCACATGAATAACTAATCATTATTGTAAAACTGTAAAAGGGAATTATCTTCGGATAGTTCCCTTTTTTATTTATCTAAATTTTAGTATGGACAAATTTATTGATGTAATTGTAAATGGTATCCTTAGTAATTTTGACTTTGGATTTATGTTTATTGTTAATGTTCTAACTTATATTATTATTAAAGTTATTGATTACTTTAATGGTGATAATAAAGTTCCTACTTGGCAAAAAAGATGTGTATTAATTATAAGTATTTTTACTATGGCTATAATTTATATTGCATCTGGGTATGATAATACTATTATGCTTGTTAATAGTGCTGTACTTGCTCCTGTGTTTTGGAGTTGGGTTGTTAGTCCTATTCTAAAGAAACTTGGAGTTGGTTATAAAGATATTGATAATACTATTTGTTAAGATTGTATGAGATTGATTAGCTAGGTTTGACTGACTAATTCAAGCCTGCTCCATCCTCTACGGGGAGTATAGCTTGCCAAATTTAGCTAGTTTTAAGCCTAGCTGATTAGTTATACACGATTGAATAAAAGTCTTACTATGAGCCTAAAAAGTGGCTCTATGAACGTACATAAATATTTACAATATTAAATTTCAAAATAGTAAAGTTATGAGAGTTATTAAGACTAAACATTTTCCTTTTGGTGGTTATAAAGCTATTAATATTTTTGGTATTATATTTACTAAAGGAGAATTAAGTAATAAAGAACTTAATCATGAAGCTATTCATACAGAACAAATGAAAGAGATGTTATATATCTTTTTCTATATATGGTATGGCATTGAATATCTTATTATAAGATTATTTCATATTAAACAACATGATGCTTATAAAGATGTAAGTTTTGAAGAAGAAGCTCATATTAATGATGATAATCTTAATTATATTAGTGAACGTAAACATTATACTTGGACTAAATATCTAGGTATTAATAGTTCTAAAACTGCTTAATTAAAAAATGTTAATAATATTGTTAAACTACTTGTTATTAATAATATAATTTATATTTGTAACAAACTAAATTCTAAAGATATGGAAGATGATAAAAGAGTTAATTATAAGTTAGATGCTATTAATAAACTTATTAATAATCTTAAACTTAGTATTTCTGGTAATAAAGAACATGATGAGCTTGGAGAAAATAATGTTATAGTTAATCTTGATGAGATTAGTCAAAAGATTACTGAATTACATGAAATGGTTAAAGCTGAATTTGATGAGTTTGAAAATCAACATAAAAGTGAATCAGATGAAACTCAAACTCTTCTTAATAATCGTTTTGATAAAATTGATGCTAAATTAGATAGTATTAAAGCTGCTGTTGATAGTATGAAAACTACTATTGGTAATAAACTTGATACTGTTAATTCTACTATTAATAAAGCAAATACAGATATAGTTGCTGCGATTAATGCTATGAAAGCTAGTAATGATACTAAAAACAATGCTATAATTACTGCTCTTCAAGGACTTGTAACTCAAGTTAATCGAAATACTAGTAATATTAATTCTCTTGATAGTCGAGTTGATGCTTTAGAACAAGCTTAATATGAATTTTAATTTAGTAGAAATGTATAATGGCTTATTAAGATTTAATAAGCATATACTAAATGAACTTGCAGAAGGACTTAAACATCTACCTAATTTAGATGGAGTATCTAAAGGAGATAGTTTAATTATTAATGAACAAGGTAATCCAGCTTGGGGTTCTGCTGCATTTATTCCTACTTTTGAAAATGCTGCTTATGGTATTGAATGGACTAAAGATGATAATGATATAATTAGAATTGGTAATGCTAAATTTCATAGAGAACTTCCTATTCAAAATAGACTTAAAGGTTGTGTCTATAATGAAAAGAAAATCAGTTATTTCCTTAATCCTACGGGTTGGGCTAAACCTCTTGAAAATGGTTTTATTCCTCCTCTTGATGGAAGTGATGGTGATGTTGGGGTAAGAGTTCCAGAGTTTTATATGTGCGTTAAAGATACTGGTACTAAATATCAACTTTGGATAAGTGATTTTAATATTGATGGAACATTTACTAGAGTTCATCCTTTTATTATTAGTCATACCAAAACTATGACTAGAACTAGAGAAGATGGTAAAGAAGAAGTATTTAGTGCTTGTATTAAACCTGATGATACCAGATATTTAGGAGGAAATAAAAGTTCTTCTGTTGTTGCTATTAAATTACAAGGTAGACCTAGAACCGGTATTAGTTACGATGAAGCCAATGAATTTTGTGCTAATCGCGGAGATTGGGTTACGATGATTGATTATCTTGAATATTGCGCTATACAAGCTCTTTGTTATATAGAGTATGCTAACTTTGATAATCAAGCTGCATTAAATACTAATTTAACTAGTGATGGATTTAAACAAGGAGGACTTGGTGCTGGTGTTACAAATTTAGATTGGGATAGATGGACAGCTTTTAATGGTAATAATCCTATTGTACAAACTTATTGGACTGCTGAACATAATATTGGTAATGGTAGTACTAATGGTGACCATTATGAACTAGAAAATTATAATGTAGATGGAAGTAATTTAAATACTTATCCTGCTGTTTATCGTGGTATTCTAAATTTCTTTGGTGATATATGGGCATTTATTAGAAATGTAGCTATTATAAATCGTAATGCAAATTACAATAGTGTTTATCTTCTTAAAAAAGGAGTTAATCATTCTGATATTACAAAAGATAATATTCAAGATAAATGTTATTTTATAGGTGACCAAGCTAATACTAATAATTTTATTACTGAATTTGATTTTAGATTTGGTCCTTATTTTGTTCCTAATAAAGTTGAAACTAATAAAAAAGCTGGCTTTAATTGGAAAAAAGGTGATGATGGACAAGATACAGATAAAGCTATTCGTGTGCTTCTGCTTGGCGGTCGCGCTCATATCGGTTCTGGGGCTGGGGCTGGCTCTGGTGACTTTAATTCTCTTTGGGTTCGGTCGGATTCTGCTGCTATTGTCGGCTTCTTTACCACAGTTAAGCTTGATTAAATAAGTCCACGTGGAACTGTTGCTAGGTGTAGTTGGTTAATTAATTTGTTTTCTATTTTTGTATTTCTCGATACTACTCCTGCAACAGTTTATTATAATAATATTAAAGGTTATATTTCTTAAGATGATTGACATTTAGATACAGTGCTTCTGCTTAGCAGTAACGCTAATAACAGTTCTAAAGCTAGCTCTAGTAACTTTAATTCTAATTGAGTTCAGTCAGATTCTAATTGGAATGGTAAAAGAACTAATATTACTAAATATTATGGTAAATACGTTAGAATAATTCAAATTATTAATTATGCTAAGTATTTTAGAATTAATTTTATTAGAAATGGTAAAGCTTATTACGCTGATAGTAGAGATAAAACTCTATTTTATTCTATACATAGATTTAATCATTTTCCTATTAATTTTAAAATTATTAAATATGACTGACGTATTTATGCTAAAAATAGAAAAGAAAAAGTTAAACTTAAAACATAATATATTATGACTAAAGATAAACTTAAAGATGATATTATTAGAACTATATGCTGTTTAAATAGTGATATATCTAATAAAGATAGAAAATTACTAATTGAATTATTAAATTCTATTGTTGATTATACTAATAATACTGAACTTGAACAAGATGTTAAAGTTATAAAACAAAAACATAACGAATTAGCTGAAACAGTTAATGAACTTAAAACTAAAGTTGAAACATATTCTAATAAGATTAATGAACTTGAACAAAGAGTTCATCAATTAGAAAACGCAAGTCAATCTTAACATGGCTAGTCTTAATCAATTAGTTAGTGAATTTGCTCATGCTGTTGGCAATCCTAATAGTATTCCTCTTAGACGTAATCTTCGATATGCTATTCTTCATGGTCGTAATGAACTAATTCGTAAAAGTTATGAAAATCATAAATATGTTGATAAAGGTTTGCAACAACGTATTCGTGTTTCTATTATTAATGTTCCTGATGGTGACCTATATAATAGTCAAACTCTTGGGCTTCCTGCAATTAAACGTACTAAACAAGAAGTTCCAAAGCCAGTTAGACTTATTAATAACTTACCTTTCCAATCAATTAGAACTACCGGACATTCTGGAATAGAAATACCTTTTGCTAAAGAAGCTAGTGCTAAGTTTTATTATTATCTTGCAGGTATGTGTAATCTTCCTGTTTATGATTATATTAATGGTTATATTTATTTCTTTAGTAATAATAAAGATTGGTTTCAAAATATAGGTTCTATTATTATTGAATCTCCATTTGAAATTCCTTATCTTGTTCCTACCGAAACTGTTGAAAAAGCTAAAGATGTAAATTATGATTCTATTGATGATGAAGCTAAATACGATGATGATGAATTTCTTATTCCTGAAGATATGATTGGTGTTCTTAAAGAGATTGTATTTAAACGTAATCTTATTGAAGTTCCTCGTCAAACAAATGAAACTCCTATTGATAATTTTGTAACTAGATAAATTATGATTAAAGATATAGATATTAGTCATTATTATAAAAAGTTTATTGAAACTTCTAATGACGATATGGCAAAATATAATAAAGAACTTGAAATTATAAATAAGATGAAAGCTGATTGCCGTGCTTATATTAAAAGTAAAAATCAAGTTATTAAAGATGATTTAAAAATTAATCTTAATGAATATGGGTTTCAATTTCTTAATGATAATGTTGAATTAATTAATAAGTTAGAACAATTAATTAATAATCAACTTAGTTATACAGTTGGAGAAAGACGTATTGTTCTTCTCCAACTTTTGCGTTATTGTAACTTAGCTAAAAAAGCAAACGATTATATTATTGCTCTTAAACTTGCTACAAGACGTTCTGAATTAAGTCTTTCTGATTATAAAAAGTACATTCATAGGTATTATAGTTATGGTGTTCATAAATGTGTTCTTGAAGGTTATGCTTATCATTTTAAATATGAAATTGGTGATTTAGTTATTAATTTCTGGAGATATAGAGATAAACCTAGAGATACTTATGTTGATTGGAACGCTACTAGACTTAAGAAACAAGAAATTATTAATGCTGGTCTTAAACCTTATGATAAAGAAGAAGCTGAGATATATAAAATTCGTGGACTTAAGTATGATGGTATTCCTTATGTAGTTTATAAAACTAATAAAGAGTTTTATGAAATACAACTTATTAATAATGGAACTCATAGTTATAGTGCTATTAAATTTAAATATGCTAATTATATTAATAGAGAACTTAGAGGTAAAGACGCTAAACAACTTAATTCGGAATGTAAAACTGTTGATGATATTTTTAATCTTAAATTAGGATTAAGAAGTAAACTTCTTGTTTATCTTGAACGAGAACCTAATGCTCCATTTAAATATATTAGAAATGTTAATCAACAAAAGTATGAACGTGGAGCACATAATAATGGTAATAAAACTAGATATAAAAACTAATATTATGGCAAATAATAAAACGATTACGATAGAACATATAATTGGTAAACTCGATAATGATTTTAATCCTGATGGAAGTGATTGGATTCCTAGAGTTCCTGCTTGGTGTGTTGATGCTATGAATGAACTTAAAGTTCTTCGTAAAGTTGATAAGAAAATGAAACTAACCGTCATTAATAAGATAGCTAAAAGTAAATGTTGTCTTATTGATGACGGTCTTAAAGTATATGATAGTAATGGTTGTGAAGTACCTAGAGCTGATGGTAGTAAATATAGATGTGGTGATACTGAATCTGCTCCATCCTCTACGGGGGGTCAAGCGGAGGACGAAAGTCCGGAGCGTGCTACTAATAAAGACTATCTTGGCATGCCCGATGATTGTTGTCCTAATGGTTCTAGAACTAGAGAAGTTATTGATACTGGTAAAGTAGGATGTAATCCTGTTGTTTATACAGTTCATAATAATACTGAATGTCCAAGATGTCAGCATGAAGTTCATTCTCATTGTCAGACCCCCCGTGGAGGATATGATAAGTCAAATCATAATTATATTCTTATTGGAGGTAATACTATTGAACTTAATTTTAATGATACTTGTATAACAGTTGTTTATAAAGATGTTGAAACTCAATATAGTGATAATTATCATTGTGAGATTCCTGTTATACCTGCTAATGGTAAATTAATTCAAGGTCTTACTTATTATTGTATGGCTCGTATGCTTATGAGAGGATATAAACATCCTGTGTTTAATCTTTCTGCTAGTCAATATGGAACTAATCCTTTCTATCTATGGGAGAGTATGAAGAAAGATATTAAGACTAGTATTTTATTAGATGAACAAAGTGATGATGATAGTGGTTGGAATGAGTTCTTTTATAACTTTACTTTTCCTAAATAATTATGAATATACAAAAGAAACTTAGTCTTAATAAACATCCGGGTGATTGTGTACCTTATTCATTAATTGCTGCTAAGAATATTAAAGTAAGTAATGATGGAAGAATGATTGTTAATGAAGAAGGACTTGAAGATTGTAAAGTAATTGCTAATGCTATTCATGAAGATGATATTAATAATTTTAAAATAGTTGGTGTTATTCCTACTAGTACTGAACTTATTTTATTTATTGTTAATATTGATTCTAATGAGTCTTATATTTATAGATATAATGAACAAGCTGATAATTGTTATAGAGTAAATAGTAATTGGAAATATAATGGTGGAAAGATTAAAGGAACATATACTTATAATGTTAAAAATCATCTTATTATAGCTATTGCAGAAAGTAATGCTTCAGTTGATGTTCCTCTTAAAACTATTAATATTGATTTAGATTCTGACCGTCCTGATTCTGAAATGTCTGTTATTCCACAAATAACATTACCTACTATTAGTAATCTAAACTATGTTAGTGGTGGTGCTTATAAAGGATTTTATTTTATATTTATTAGATATAAGATAGATAAAACTAATTATACTAAATGGTATAGTATTGGATTTCCTATTTTTAATGATGTTATAATTCCACAAGTTATTAATAAAGTTTGTTTTAGAAAAACTAATGTTTATGAACCGAAAGATGAACCAAACGGTTATTGTTATGGTAATACTGATTCATTTAGTGATTCTAAAGATATATGTAATCAAACTTTTGAAATAAATATTAGTGGAGGTCGTTCAGGACTTTATCAACTTGGTTTTATTGTATGTAAAAAAGATGGTACTCAAGCATTTAGAACTGATGATTTAAATAATAATATTTTTAAATTTAGTAGAGATATTCTTGTTGAGTATAACGTTTCTGATTTAACTACTGATTATTATAATTATTATAATGTTGGCAATATTATTAATTATAAAAATAGAGTATATATTGCTAATTATAATGAGCATACTGATAATGATGATAGAACTTTAAGTAATGGTAAAACATTAGAAGAAGCTGTTAAAGATATTACTATAAAACTTCGTAATAAAGCTGTTAATGCTTATTATAATGATTATACTACTGTCAATGCAGTTAGTGAAAAAGGTCCATATTTTAAAATGGCTAGCCTTCAAATTACTGGTACTGCTGATTGGCAAATTAAAGATATTAATAAAGTATTTAATAATAATCAATATCCTTTTCGTACTTTTAGAACTTTATTTAATGATACAGTTATACAAGGTATTGCAGCACATGAATATTTAAAGATTAATTATAATGCTAAAATAAAAGTAGGTAGTAGAGGTAGTCATAATCTTAAAGAATATCTTGCTTGTCATTGTTTTATTATTCCTACAAGTTATAAATATGAAAATAATCAATCTGTTTATACTTTACCTAGTACAGTTAAAATAGCTTGTTATGTTTATAATGGAACTGGATTTACAGAAGATGCTGTATTTACTAGTGGACAAGTATTATTTGGTGATACTATATTTGATATTGATAATTGTAAAATGAGAATTACTCATTCTATTATTGAACCTAGTTATGATTTTAATGAACGTAAAAAGAATGATACTCTTATTCCCGGAGAAGTATATAACTTTTTTATTCATTTTGTTGATAAATATGGTGATGCTAGTAGAGGATATAAACTATCTAATAAAGATAAATATATAAATAATGTTATTAATGATGGTTCTCATTGTACTATAATTACTTTTAATTGGAATAATCAAGGTAATGGTAATATTCCATATTGGGCTGTTATTAGCGGAGATATTTCAATATCTAGTATTAGTTCTAATGTTAAAAGATATATTGCTAATCATAAAATTATAGTTTATACTGCTGAACCTATAAACAATCCTACTACTAATATATTACTTAATAGTTCTGGTGAACTTGAAGCTGCTAATAAAGATGAACTATATACTCTTATATCTAATTACTTTATTGATTATCAAGATAAAGATAAATATAATGATTTATATGTTTATCAAGTTATAAATAGTGGTAGTTATACTCCTTGTAGTAATCAAGTAATAGGTGCTATGGGAATTGATAATGAAGCTAAATTTGGCTATTACGAAAATATTAATGGTGATGAACTATTTAGAATACCTGATTTAATATTTGATGCTGAAGCTATTGGTGGTGAACATACTAGAGGTTTTATATATAATATGAATAATACTTTTAATAAGTTTTATATTCGTGCTAATATTGATACTACTTTATGGAATCAAATTAAAGAATTAGGTTATGTTGGATGGTTTATTAGTTATGAAAAAGTTGAACCTATTACTAGATATACTGGATTATTAACTAGAAAAGATTATTGTAATATAGCTAGTAATGTTACTTGGCAAGATGGTAGTTGGGGTACTAAACCTGGTTTTGTAGCTAATAATTTTACTAGTGATAAATGTTATCTATATAGTGGTCGATTTGATATTGATGATAGTATTAAATATGATTTTAATATTATTCGTATTGATGGTAAATGTAAATTCGAACCTTATAAAGAGAAACATGATGTTGTTGATATGGTAGTTAATACTACTTATCCTTATAGTTATAATATGCCAGTTATAGGTGTAATTAGTAGAAATGAATATAAACCTATTAATAATTATAAATTAGTAGTTGCTGATAGTGTTACTGATAGTAGAGCTGGAAAAGGAACTGCTCTTGAAATGGATGATTATAAGGAATTACTACTTGATGCTGAAACTATGTTTCTCGCAACAGTTCTTAATTGTACTAAAAATATTTATACTAGCAAAGAAAAAGAACTTATTAGACTTAATGATGTTTGTTATAATGGTGGAACTTATTCTATCGAACATGGATATAATGGTAGAATGACTTACGATGGTGTTCTTATTTATAATGATAATGGAGTTATAATGAACGAAGGCAATTATAAATTATATACTCCTACTAATAATCAATATTATTATAGTGGTGATGAACCATGTTGGTTTGATATTCCATTTAATGTTTATATTCAATTTCCTCTTTATAATGATAAGTTCTTTGAAAGTAAATGTTTTAATAATGAACCTAGTAAGATAGCTTTTAGTATTAAAGAAGATACTGACAAGAAAAGTGTTGCTTTTGGTACATTTGTAGAACCTAAAAATAGTGTTGATTTATTTAAAGACCCTATTGGAAATGTTGACCAATATGTTCCTAAATTGTTAACTCAATATCGTAATGATATTATTAATATTACTCGTTTTGATAAAACTATAAGACGTAGTAATGTTATTCAAGATGAAAGTGAAATTAATGCTTGGCGAATATTTCCTATTGAAGGTTATAAAAATATTACTGAAAATAAAGGAAGTATAACTAATTTAGTTGGAATTGGATATTATCTTTTAGTTCATACTCAACATAGTATGTTTATGTTTGATATAAGTGCTGCACTTAAAACTAGAGATGAAAATGTTCAATTATATCAACCCGATGCTTTTGAAGTTGATTATAAAGAAGTCTTTACTAGCGATAAAGGTTATGGTGGACTGCAAGATGATTTAGCATATATAGTTGGAGAATTTGGTTATATTTTTTATAATGATGATTTTCATAAACTTTATCAATTTGATGATGGTCAACTTAAAATAATGGATGAAGATATTAAATTATGGCTAGATAAATATCATCCTAATAAAGTTAGATTTGCTCATGATAAATTTAATAATCGTATTCTAATTAAATTTGATTATACTTATGATAATATTAATCCTAATACTAAAGAATCTATTATAGAATCACATAATGAAGTTATTAGTTTTAATTATAAAGTAGGTAGTTTTATTAGTTTACATGATTATTATTTTAATAATGCTTGGTCTACTAAAACTAAATGTTACTTTCAAACTGAACATAACAATGATAGACTTAACTGCCCTCTTCATGTATTTACTCATGAATATAATTATGGTAGATTTAATACTCACATGGGTGATGATAGTAGAAGTCTATATTTAGTATCTAAACAAGAAGTTGGTGATGAGCCTATATTAGTTCATAATAGTTATATTGATATTATTGTTAATGAATCTTATGAACTTATTAAATTTCTTGAATTTATTAAATATAAAGTTCGTAAGATATATGTTCCTATTTATAGTGATAATATTAATAATCCTGTTGATTTAAGAGAACATCCTTATGCTGGTGATATACTTCGTATATTTAATGAAGATAATGATACTGATGATATAGATATTAATATTGATAAACTTAATGAATTTAATAAGTATAAAAAACCTTGGTATGAACTTACTCAATATAACTTTAATTATTTCCGTAATGCAATTAAAGAACATCCTAATACAGTAAGTGATAAACTTCGTAGAGTATATGGTAATTATTTTGTAGTTCGTTTCATATTTAATAATTCAGATAATAAGCGCATTGAATTTGAAAGTCTTGAATGTGCTCAAACTCAATTTAGAAAATTATGATACAGTATAGAGATAGACAAAGACAAAAAGCTTTTATTGGTGCTATTATTGGTGCAGCTGCTAGTATTGCTGGTGGTATAATTAAAGGCAATAAACAAAAGAAAGCTCAAGAAAAAGCCCAAGCTGAGGCTCAAGCTGCGCAAGACCATAAAGATGCTTTACAAAATGCTCAAGCTTTAACTAGTGCTTATGCTAATCAAGATTATGTTGGTCAATATAATGATAAGCTTACTCTTAAATGTGGTGGTAGAGTTCGACGTAAAGCTAATTTTGGTACTGAGTTTGTTCAAGCTCTTCCGGGACTAGGTAATCTTGCTAGTTCTATTACAGGAGTTCAAGGACTTGGTGAATTAGGTACTGCAATAGGTCAAGGTATTTCTGCTAATCAACAAATTAATGAAAATAAACGTATTGCTCAAGAAGCTGAACAACGTAAACAACTTCAATCTGGTCAACAACAACTTAATATTACTTCTGATAAAATGACTAATCCAATGACTATGTATCAACGTTCTAGTTTTATTAATAAATATAAATGTGGTGGACGTAGAAAAGCATGGATTGGTGCTGCTATTGGTGCTGCCGGAAGTTTAATTGGTGGTATGTTTGGAAGTAAAGGACAACAACCAATTCAAGTTAAACAAGCTGACCAAGCTAGTTATAGTGCTCCTAAAACTGGTCTTGAACGTCCTGAATGGATTACTAATGGTACTGTTCAACAACCTGTTATGCCTCAATCAGTATATCGAGATAGGCTAAATGTATATCGCTGTGGCGGTCATAGACGCTAG